>Ga0206953_1001_pt1 | contig 90540 bp, 96 predicted proteins | sample Alteio_BWOrgHeat_36_FD_152977 | JGI IMG/M metagenome (GOLD analysis project Ga0206953, IMG submission 152977) | Enriched cells from forest soil in Barre Woods Harvard Forest LTER site, Petersham, Massachusetts, United States -... | ecosystem: Environmental > Terrestrial > Soil > Temperate forest >...
TCTGCGCGTATTATAGCGTTTCCTGAAAGCTCATGCCATAACTTTTCATCTTCGGCAAGCTTTTTTGTCTTCTCTATTAATTCTTCCTGCGTATTCCATAATAATCCGTTTTTGCCGTCAGTTACAATTTCACGCTGTCCCCCACTGTTAATAACAACAGGCACAGCACCTCCTCCCATCGCCTCAACCGTTGACATACCGAAATGTTCCGCCAGTTCGGGATGTTTTTCCAAATCTTCACCATAACCTGAAGCATGCCAATAAATTTTTGTCTTATGATAAAACGCAAAGAGATCTTTATTGGTCCTATTAATTTCAAATTCAATAGGATACCCTTTTGCTTTTTCTCGTAAAATGGTAAATTTTTCTTCTTCCTCTTTTTTAAAACTCACTGCCAGTATAAATTTCCATTTGTGAAATCCCGAAGCAACAAGCTTTTTAAACGTTTCAATCATAAATCCTTGTTTTTTATAGTCTTCAGATGCAAGATTCTGAACACGAAATCTTCCCACATGCAATATAATATTCTCTTTTCTACTTGAATCCATATGCCCGATATGCGACACTAACGAAACAGGTGGATAAATGATCTTAGACTTCACCCCAGGGAAAAGAGGATCATTAAAATGCTTCGTAAACTGTGAGTTATAAAAAATCGCAGAAATGTGCTTATGTTTTATTTTATCCTTGAAAGTTCTGTTTCTTCTCGGAAGCGGCTGCTGAATGTGAAGAAAAAGTTTTGTTGGATAAATAAACGGCACTGCACCATCGCTTAAGACAATAATAGCGTCATACTTTTTTGCTTCTTTCAAACGGTGAAGAAAATTTATTGCGGGTGAAAAAATGTTTTTTCCAAACGATACCTGTTCAACAGGCAAGCCAAAACGTTTTTTCAATAAATCGATATCTCTCTCATCATCCCAAAAAACAGTAACCGCATGATGCTTGGACAAACAAGATGCCAGCGTCATCATATACTTTTCTCCACCGCCCAAATCGTCCAAATAAGGATCAAAAACACCTATTTTCATAACTGTTCACTCTCGTAACAAAACATATACCTTTCAATTTTAGCAATTTTTCCCTCTCTTGCATACTCATAGCTATCGTGTTACGATACAAAATATGAATCCGGTTGTTGTACAGAATATTTTAATCTATATTCTTTTTATCTGGTCCATATTCTGGAAAGGGATAGCCCTGTGGCGTGCTTCACAACTTAAACAGCGGAACTGGTTTGTGGTCATGCTGATTCTTAATACAGTTGGCATTTTGGAAATTGTCTATCTTTTCAGATTTGCTAAAAAGCGCTTAACCTTTGATGAAATGAAAGCATGGAAAAAATATTTTGTTAACCGCGTCCCGGAAAATAAAAAATAGGTTCAAATTGGCATAAAAACAGTTCGTGGATTAAAAAAATACTAGTGAATATCTTTCTTTGGAGAATCTTGCAGTTCCCACAAACGGGCGTATGTAATAAACATACTAAAAGCCTGAAACATGCTTTCAATAAGTCCTGCTGTCCCAACTTTATAGCCTTTTTGCCGGATATACGAATCATAGAAAGCAGTCACCATAACTCGGAAAAACCGCCACCAAGACATGTACGGATGATGCGAGTTAAATCGGAGTTCCGCTTCAATTTTAGACCATTGAATTGTTTTATTGAGCATGCCAGTCAAATCTTGATGCGTGTAGTGTTTGATAAACCCGACATCTTGATCACCGATATCGCCGTTTACTCGCGGGCTCTCATGGAGGTCTCCGTACCATTCTTCTAATTTTGATTTTTTAAATAGCCGCTCCAGCTTTTCCATCGTCGGCCATTCGTTATTGCCGAGATAAAAATTCTTGCGGTTCAGCCGATATGCCGCATAGATATCTTTCTTTCTTTCCAAAATCGACTTGATGGCATCTGCTAATTCTGGTGATACCCGTTCATCAACATCAAGATACAAAACCCATCTCCCCTTTGCTTTTTGCAATCCCAGGTTTCTTTTTTTTGCGAAGCTTTCAGATGAATACGGAAAAACAAATGCGCCAAGGTGTTTTGCTAACTCCGCAGTTCTATCCGTCGAATAATCATCGATAACAATAACTTCATCACAAAAAGAAACTGAATCAATACAGTCGGCGATTAAATTTTCTGCATTTTTGGTAAGGATAACAACACTTAAATTTTTCATCTCTGCTTCTTTAAACTTACAAAAACAAATTGAAATATATTCATCATCTCATCCTTTGAAATAACAAAAAGTACTCCCGCATAAACAGCCAACGAAAGAATCCCAATTATTACAAGTATAATAAGTGAGGTTATCACATGACCGAATGCAAGAACAAATAATCCCATCACAACAGATGCGATAAATTGCTTCCACACAGGGCCGAAAAAAGAAAATGGTACATATTTTTTTACTTGCGGAAGGATTAAAACCACACTTGCCGCAACAAGAAAAGAGGCTGCAGCAACGCCATTATACCCAAAAAGCCTGATGAACAGAACGGTGATTCCCCAATTTAATAGGGTCCACAATACCATATAGCGCAGGACAATTTTTACTTTGCCGATTGCGTTAAGTAAGTTTGTCAATGGAACGGTAATTGAGGCAAAAAGCGTATTGAGGGAAAAGAACATTAGTGCAAGAAGTGCAGGTTCCCATTTTTCATATCTCGGTAATAGCTCGATAAGATATGGAGAAAAAACAATAATTCCCGAAACCACAGGAAAGATAAAAAACGCAATTAAATAGAGTGATTTTTCAACCAATGTACGGAGTGCTTTTTGGTCATGTTGCATTCGACTGTAGGAAGGGAAAGTCACTTTGATGACGTTATCCATCACCAACCGAAGCGGCATAGCTGCCCATTTTTGTCCGAAACCAATATACCCAACTTGGGTTAACGGCAATACTGCGGCAATGTATAAATTCAGCAAATCATCTTTCAAAAGAGCAAGAAGACTGTTCCCTTGAAAAGGAGAGCCAAACGAAATCAACTGCTTCATGAGTGTTTTATTAAACGCAATACCAATATCCCATGGCTGAATGTAATAAATAATAGGCAATCCGACAATACTCCGCAAAAGTATGGCAATCGTAAAAGTATTAACACCAAATCCCAAAATGGCGAAAATAATCAAAGCCACACTGTAAACAACGCTTTCGGTAACTTGCGGGATAACAAGTTTATGAAAATCTAGTGTTCTCTCAAGAAGAACGGTTGGAATAGTTTTGAGAGAAGTTAAAATAAATGAAATTAAATAAGAATATAGTACCCACATGCCTTCTTGATTGAGATGAAATACTTTTTGAAGTATTGGTGAAAGAAGAAAAGTAATAAGAACAATTGAGACAACAAGAATTTGTTGGATGGTAAATGTCGTACGCAATTCTTCAACTGTTGGTTTTTCTCTTTTCTGAACAATAAGTGCAGCCAAACCGACATCTTGAAAATATGAAAGGAAAATGTTGATGGTACTTACCACAAAAAAGATACCAAACATCGACGGCTCAAGATAAATTGTCAGAACAAAATTGCTAACAATCGTCAAAATTTGTGCAATAAAAGTCCGTCCAACAAGGGCAAACGTACCGCTTATTGTTTTTTTTGCAACCATTTGCAAATCAAAATCTTCCATAGTAATAAGTTTTAATTTTTACTTTCCCACGGTTTTGTCATCACTAACCTGCTCATGGCCTTTATATCTCCATAAATTGTTGCAACAAGCCTGACTGTTGAGCCAGGATTATCAACCCAGTGAACAGGCTCTTCATAAATTTTATATCCACTTTTCTCTCCAACAATAAGAAGTTCACCATCAAAAAACCAGCTGTTATCCTGAATTTTAGGAATGAGATTTTCGACAATTTTTTTTGTAACAGCTTTAAAACCACACTGTGCATCGGTAAAATGAGTATTGAAAAACGCTTGAATGAATAAAAAATTAAGTGTTCTCGATGTGACTTCGCGGAGAAATGTTCTGCCTTCAACTTTTGCACCTTTTGCAAGTCTTGACCCAATTGCAATATCATACCCATTTTGTAATGCTTTGATAAGAGCCGGTAAATGGACTAAATCAGTTGATAAATCTAAATCCATATAGACACAAAAATCCGCATGACTGCTACTCCATGCTCTCTTTACTGCACGTCCTCTGCCTTTCTGTTCAAGTCGAAGCAAATCGACTCGCTCATTTTTTTTTGCAAGTGTTGCAGCAATAACAGGTGTATTATCCAAAGATGCATTATCGGCAATTGTGATATGCCAGTCATATGATGATAAATTCTCTTTGCAAAAATCAGAAAGAATAGTGATATGCTCTTCTAGTTCTTTTTCTTCGTTATATACGGGTACGGTAATTTCAACTTTTGGCTTTTTCAGACTCATATTTTTGATTATTTTTTTTTGTTACTCTTTTTTTTCAATAGTAAATAAACAATAACTCCAATTATTGAGGCAAGAGTAATTCCATTTGCTGCAGCTCTGAGCGGCGTATCAGTAAATGTCGCTCTTACTGTATGCTGACCAGCAGGCAATTCTACTGTAATTAACCGCAGCTTATTATTTGCTGTATAAGGAACTTCTTTGTCATCAATATACGTTTTCCAGCCAGGAAATATATACGTATTAAATCTCAACTGCCCCGGCTGTGAAACCGAAACCCGCAGCACTTTTTGCTGAGGTATGTCTTGCAACTGAGTAACAGTCATTTTACCACGAATCACTACAAAACTGTTTATGGGAATTTCTTTTGGAGTAATGGCAATAACCGTTGATAATGGGCTGAGCTGCTTTGTAGCAATACCAATTGGTGTATATTCAAAAGATAATTGACTTGTATGCCAACGAATTACCGAAAGAGCTGTATAATTTGCATCTGTGACGCTTGTAAGATAGTTTTCCGGCACAAAAGAACCTTTATTAAGTATAATTAAAACAGCAACCATAACAACTGCTGATATTATTTGTATATTTCTGTTTTTTAAAAAAGAAAATATAAAAGCGGTGAGAAATGCAATTGTGAAATCTGAAAAGATAAGAAATCTCCAGGGGAATTGAATATACGCGAACTGAGGTATTCTATTCCAAATAGAAAGTGAATATTTTGTCTGGATAAAAAGAGAAAAAAGAAAAAGAACGACAAACAAAACAGCAATGCCATATCCTTTTCTTTTTTTCCAAACGAAAAATGAAGAGATTGCTAAGGAAATAAAAGCAAGTGCTAATTGTGCCTGCCCAACTTGAAATGACAATCCGTCGCTGCATCCAGGCACAGAAGCACCGTAGCCCCAAGGAGAATTAATAAATTGCCTGATACAGACAAAATATCGGTGATAATCAGCACTTTGTTGTGTAAGAAGATACACCATTGTGTATTGTTTTTCAAAGTATCCCGGTAGCCAGAAAAAAGCAGAAAATCCCAAGCCCAACAAAAAGCTCACACAAAGTTCTATAAAAAGTTTTCGTTTTTCTTTGGAAGTTATCAGAAGATAAATGAAATATGCGCCAAGGAAAAAGCTGCTCATCATTGCAACAAGATCATGTGTCAGAATAAGACAGGCAATAAAGAGGGCTGAAACTAAAATGTAAAGATGTCTTCTGGTTTGTGCTAATTTATACGCGCTCCAAAAAATCGCTGGGACAAAGACAAATGACCAAAATTCTGGAAGTGCTCCCCTCACATATACATCCATCGAATGATATGGCGTGTATGAATACGCGATCGCCGAAACAACACCGCCTGCTCGACCAAAATATTCTTTGGCAAACAGATACATAAAAATTCCGGCTAGGATAAATCCAAGCCCGATCATGAGTTTTGTCGAAGTAATAAAGGAAAAGCCAAATAAATGGAAGATCTCCGCAACATAATAAACAAAAGACGGATAGAAATTAAAAAACGGATAATCAAAGCCAAATCCTAAATCTTGAGCTAACCTCGGCGGCAGTTGCCCAGCCATGACGTCTTTACTTAACTCAAATAATCGGCCAACTTGCTCATCATCGTGCATTGGGAAAAATCCTGAATTAAAAAGCGGCTGTGCGGCAAAAAACAAAAGAAGAGTTATAATAAATATATCAGCGTATTTTTTTAGAAAGCTCATCGTATCATTATTATACAAGGTTTGTATCAAAACAACATCTTATGGCAAATGCCCAGTTGATGGTATAATTTATATCATCAAGACAAATTATGATCAAGCGCTTTTGGGCAAAATTGTACGCAAAACCGGTTTTCCTGCTTCTGCTCGCAGCGGTTCTTTCGCTTCCTCTTATTCTTCCCTATCTCCATCCAGGCTATTTTCCAACACAAGACGGTGAATGGGCAATTGTCCGGCTTGCAGATATGTTCCGAGAGCTAAAGGATCATCAATTTCCGGCGCGTTACAGTGGAAATCTCAATTTTGGCTACGGCTATCCACTCTTCGAATTTGCTTATCCGTTTCCATACTATCTCGGAATTCTTTTCCGTATTTTACATATCAATTTTGTCTGGAGCATCAAGCTGCTCTTTTTATTGAGTGTTCCTATTTCTTTTCTTGGTATGTTTCTTGCCTCCAAGCAATTATGGAAAAATTATTGGGTTGCCATTTTCTCAGGAGTTCTTTATATATATTATCCTTACCGACTTGTTGATTTATATGTAAGAGGCTCAATTGGAGAATCACTATCGCTCGCACTTTTTCCTTTTATTATTTACTTCATTCTTCAATATTATGAAAAACGCAAACTATTTTCATTTCTTATGTCGGGAATCTTTTTTGGCGTGCTGATCATGACGCATAACATTATGGCTGTTGAATTTCTCCCAGTCATCTTGTTTGTCATAGCATGCGCTGTATATAAAGAAAAGAAAAATAGAACTTCCCTTCTTCTTAATTATCTTTTTTCATTATTCATTGGACTTGGTTTATCGTCATTTTTTTGGATTCCCGCATTGTCCGAAACAAAGCTTATTGCCCTATCGATAACTCGAATAGCGAATATCCAAGAATATTTTGTCAGCCCAATGCAACTACTCTATTCTCCATGGAATTACGGAACGAAAAACTTTTCCTATCAACTTGGCATCGTACAGATTCTGTTTCTTTTGGGTCTTGTTCTGTTGATTTTTAAGAAAAGTGGGGGAGCTTTGCAGCTAGAAAGACCTGTCAGCATAGCCTTATTTGTATTGGCAATTATTTATATTCTGCTTCTTTTCCCTTTTACGACTTCTCTTTGGCTATCAGTACCCATTATGAAAGATATTACCTATCCATGGACACTTCTTGCCCCAATCGGATTTATCATTGCACTCCTTGCAGGAAATGTTTTGCTTGCGTTTAAAAATAAATGGTTTTGGATGATCGTTGGGTGTGTCACTATACTGTATTCTGTGCGGTATGCTCATCCGAGCATGTACGTTGACAGAGGAGACGGATTTTATCTGACAAATGATGCAACAACGACCTCATCAGATGAATATACACCGATTTGGGTGCAAGAAAAGCCGACACAGCGATCTTATACTGAATTTTCCCTACCCGGAGGCAAAGGGACAGTGACAAATGCTCAGTCAAACTCTAAATCTTTTTCAGCAACAATTTCCGTCCCGACAAAAGCTATTGTGCAAATTAATACCATTTATTATCCTGGCTGGCAAATTCTTGTTGATGGGCAGCATGTGCCTATAAAGTACACTAATCCTAAAGGCTTAATGATGATATCTGTTCCAAAAGGAACACATGCTATACAAGGTCTATTTAAAGAAACTACACTTCGACTCATAAGTGATATGATTTCATTTATTACTTTACTAATAACTGCTGTCTCGCTATTTGTTATTCCAAGAAAAAAAATAGTAAAATGACTTATGTGATAGAAATTTTATCTCTGCTATAATAACTAATATTAAATGAAACTTTCAATTCTCATCCCTGCGTTTAATGAAGAAAAAACAATAGGAATTGTTCTTCAGAAGATAGACAAGCTCAAAATTCCCCATCTCGAAAAAGAAATAGTAATTGTTGATGACGGCTCTTCTGACAAAACATCTGAGATTGTCCGAAAGTTCATTAAAGATAAAAAAAATATCCACTTTTATCAGCATGAAAAAAATCAAGGCAAAGGTGCAGCAATTCAGACCGGCATAAAAAACGCAAAGGGTGATATCATTCTCATTCAAGATGCCGACTTGGAATACGATCCTGTTGATATTCCCCGATTGGTTCAACCGGTGCTCGACAAAAAAGCACAGGTGGTCTATGGAACGCGTCTTCGGACCAAACCTGTATTATTCGGAAAAAATAGAACACCGCTCCTATTGCATTTTTTTGGTAATAAATTTTTAAGCATGACGACTACTGTTTTGTACGGCTATTCGATTTCGGATATGGAAACAGGCTATAAAGTTTTCACAAAAGATTCACTGAAAAATATTGTCATTCATGCCAAGTCATTTGATTTTGAACCCGAAATAACAGCAAAAATCTTAAAAAAGAATATCCGCATTCTTGAATTGGATATTAAAACTACACCTAGAGGATTTGAGGAAGGGAAAAAGATACATCCTATCAAAGATGGTTTCCCTGCATTAATGACGCTCATCAAATACCGCTTTGTCTCCTAAAAATTAAAACTCTCTTATTGAGGATTCACTTTATACAACGTGTAATAACTGTCTGGATCAATTCTTTTTATCTGAAAAACCGGTGTCAGAGGCCATTGAAGAGGCGCTATTCCTGTATTTTGACATGGTGGACATGATTGGTAAAAGACAATATACGTTGGCATCTTCTTGGCAGCTGCTATCAGATCACTGGGCGGAGTATTGTCGATCGGCCAAAAGCCTTGGATTGTCACATTGGGATTATTGACTAGATAAATCTGAAGTGCATACGGCATTAGTCCATAGGTGCCTTCAGTTCCAACATAAATTTTCCCCTGCTGGGCTTGTTTTTGTAGATAATCCACTGTTTGGGAAACTCCTACTCCTGATGGCCATCCGGTAATCAACTGTCCTTTATCAGCCTGTGGAATATATGATGCTGCAAAATTAGTTAACAGCAAAAAGTCATTCACCAAAAACATACTCGTAAATACTAAAAATAATAATGCCTGTATCCAAAATTTTTTAACAATAAGAGAAAATACAAAAAGAGAATAAGCCCCCAAAATGAGTATCGACACGGTCATATTGAAAATATAGCGCGGATAGATCACTTTACCGAAAAACGCAAGTGCGATAAAAGGAACAACAAACCAGACAAGTAAAAAAAGTTTTTCTTTTATGTATTTTTTATCAACGAAAAACGCTGAAGCGGCAAGGATAACAAAAGGCAAAGTCATATACTGAATAAACCATGGACCTAATCCTTTCATATTTCCTAAGAAAAAAGCAAAAGGCTCCCGTATCCAGTCATGAAATGAATAAATAAACGTCAAATTCTTTTGTCCAATAATATAGTAGTATGGCGACAATCGAAGGATGGCATACATGACATTAGCAATAACTACAGCAACAAGTGCAAAAAGGATAAATTTCAAAAATTTCTTCGTATCAAATTTCTTTTTGAAAGGATAAAGAAGTAATGAAAAAGGCAGTAAAATGAATCCGAAATCCGCGTTTGTCTTTGTCAGCATGCCTCCTCCAATCACCATTCCAAGAATCATTCCTAAATCCAGTCGTATGTTTCTCACAAGAAGAACGGTAAAATAAATAATCCAGATAATAGAGGCCGTTACGAGAGAATCATAGACTGCAAGTTTGTCATAAACGATAGCGAAGGGATATAAAGCAAAAAGAAGGCTGGATAGCAAACCGATCTTTGTGTTTTTAAAAATTTCTCTACCGAGGAAAAACATCCCAATTGTTGAAAGAAGCCCTGCAAAAACTGAAACTAAACGTCCTGCCAGCAATGGATCATGAATAAACTTAAGAAATACTATTGCAATCCAGACATACATCGGCTGTTTGCCATCAGTAAGTGAAATAAAGCGCCAGCTCGCGTCATTTGCTGCGATCTGTGACCAGCGGATATAAATTGCTTCATCAGTAAAAATCGGCAGAGTCAAAATATGATACAGCCTGGTAAAGAAAAACAAGATAAGAATTCCAATAACTGAAAACCAAAATATTCTATGTTTTGTAAATATCTTCATGTAATTTTATTCCAAACTTTTGCTAATTTTGGAATGTGGGAGATATTGGGAATTTTACTGATTGCCCAGATAGACAGATTATACAAAAAAGGCAAAACAAGAAGCAAATATCGTGGCCATGTTGGAATTAATGAAAGAAAAACAAGATAAATCGGCACCCATACTGCTAAAAGAAGCAATGGCCTTCTGTATCGCAACTGCACCATTACATATATTGAATAAATAGACAATCCGAATAACAATATCCATCCCACATGCCATTCATCAACAGGGATATATGCCCCCCACCAAGTATGCCATTTTCCTGTAAGTATCATCTCCCACGGGGTAATAAGTGATCCTTTTGCACCAACTGCATAAAAAGTGATGATGTATTTCTGTACACCGAGAAACGCTCGTAGTGAATGCCCGTCAAGAAAATATTTTGCATATGTTGCAAGAAAAACGAGAACTGCAGCAGAAAGCGATATACCATATCTTTTAAAGAAATGCATTTGTTTTGAAAAAACCATATAAACAATCGTTACAAAAATTACTAATGCAAACGTTGTGACTGAGGATTTTGTCGCGGCCATGAGACCTAAGAAAACAGCAGATACAAAAAATTGTTTACGAAAGAAAAAATAGAATAGGAATAATAATAACAATAAGTATAAACTATCTAACATCGGTGTTCGTAATTGCTCATAAAACAGCTGCTCAAATGAAAATAGTACCACGGGAATAAAAGCAAGTAATTTATCTTTGAAGAAAACCGTATTCAGGAGATAAAACACCCACAAAGCAAGAAGTCCGGTCACAAGAGAAAAAATGTTCTGATTATGAAAGACAACTTCTGAAATTCCGATAAGGTATTTCCCAAATGGAGGAAGCTCGGCGTTGAGTGTCGTAGGATCGCGTCCATGAATATACTCCCAACCTGCATACATATATACACCATCATCCCCGATCGGCATTTTTGAATCCTTTACCACCCACTGTGAGTGTAGATATCGATATTCCCAATACTTTGCATTATACGGTGTCAAATAATCACTTCTATACGTATAAATCCTGAAAAGAAGCTGTGCAACAAAAAGTACTATCAAAACAATAAAAATTTTCCTCCGCATACTATTTGTTTTTTACTGTCTTTTTATTATTGACTAAAAAACCTTTTCTGTAAACAAAATATACTATAATAAATAATAATGAAATCCCCCAGCTTATATACATAATATCAGAAAGGATTTGAGGGACTGGAGGATTCCAATTGCCCAAATACAAATAAGGTACATATAATAATAATGATAAAACAGAAATCATAATCGATGGAATCAAAACATAATACTTATGCGAAAGAAATACGGCGTAGGATAATAAAGCGACTAAATACCATGGCTGGAAGTTACCACTTTGCTGTGATTCCACATAAACCCCGATACTAAATAAAAGTAAACTGATACCAAACAATATATCCCAAGGGATTTTCTTCTTAGTATACTGAAGCATATTGATTACAATAGCGACAGGAAACAATAACGCAGTCAAAAACTTTATTCCGATTGAAAAAATAATAGAAAGATACGACTTCACATATTTCTTTTCAATAAGGAAATAAAACGCCATCAAGGAAAAAAACATCATGACAATATCAAGATGTGCCGAGACTAAACATTCTATCAAAACAAGCGGATTCAAGCTAAAAAAGATAAGTCCAAAGAGTTTCTTTTCTGGCTTTAATTTTTGCAAAATTTTTCCTATAAAGTAAACCGATCCGAAATAACTTGCAGCCATGAGCATCTTGAACAAAAAGAAAGTTACAATAAATACCTGAAGACCTACAAAAGATAGCGGAACAGTCAACACAAGCCATATCGGTCCATACGGATAAACACGATGCGTCCAATGCATGAATGCAAGCATCGGATCCCCTGGATAGTCAAGCGCCTTATGAATATAAGGGTTTGCATGATAATGCGTTAGAATTTTCGCATCAAACAGATAATTAAAAAGGTCGTATGAAAAAGCGTTGTAGGAAAATGTTAGTAAAATAATCCCTACAATAATAATTTTCCAGACAAAATGATTATCTAATTTTTTCTTATTTGCAAGTTTTAATAAAGTAACATACAAACCAGTTAGCAAAACAAGAATAATTAAATAAAGAAGTGTTGAAAGTGGTCTATTAAAATACCCGATATACTGAAAAGCTTTTTCAAATTGGTAAAAAAACGGATACCGCGAGATGACCAATCCAAGATCAATTTGTGTGAAGGAATAAAGAAAAAGTAAAAGAAAAACTATAATATAAGCTGCAAGGAGAATTTTTAACTTTAAACTATAATTTTTCATCTTTAACGTCTTAATTCTAAATTTTCAATTCTAAATTCTACCTATATTCCCCCGTCAAAATATTTTGCTTGATCCGAAGTAAATCCAAAACTCCTTGAATAGAATCTTTCACGGGATTAACTCTTCTTGTTTCAACATGAAGCCATTCAATTGGGACTTCTTTTATTTTATAGCCGTGTTTTTTTGCAAGATATAATATCTCAATATCTGAACCATAGGTTATCGCGGTTCCTTTAATTTTTTCAAAACCGTGTTTAAAGGTTTTATAGCGGCCGAAAATATCATTTGCTGCAACGCCAGTAAACATCTTAAACCCACATTGTGTATCTGATATCTCGCGAAGACCGATGATGTTCTTACGCAATATGATTGAACTTTTTGAAATAAAAAGTCTCACAAACGGAGCACCTTTGCGCTCAGCATTCCGTGATCCGATCGCGATATCATATTCTTTGCTTTCCAAAAAAGGAAGCAGTTTGTCCACTTCTTCAATTGGTGCCGCTTGATCCATATCCGTAAAAATACGGTACTGCCCTGTTGCTCGGAGCATCCCTGTTGTGACAGCTCCGGCTTTGCCGTAGTGAGGATTTTTAATAAGGAAGAAGTGCTGATTGTCCTTGATAAATTTTTCAATAAAATCCACACTACCATCCTTTGAGCCATCATCGGCGATAATCACTTCATACGAAACCTTCTTTTTTTCAAGAAAATGTGCAATTTTATCCAAAACCCCCTTTTGAAGATTTGCCATCTCATCATAGCAGGGTATAATAACCGAAAGATAAATAGTATTCACGACCAAATTATACTAAAAAACTCAACTGTCAACAAACTCAATTATTCTCTAGAAGGTTGAAATGCTTTTTGTGGCCTGGAATCTATATTGTTGAAGGCGAGCCTGGTTGAACTTACCTCGCTATGGGCAACCAATGTTATTCCATTTGCTGTCAGATGTTTTTTTACATCTGGTTCAGTGAGTAATCGCAATGTTTTATAGCGTGGCGTGAGAAATTTTTTGTTTCCTGTGGTACTCTCTACGGCTAAATGACAAATGAACTCTGTCGTTCCTTGTGGCAGTTTTTCCAGGATGGAAAGAAGTTCCGTACTGGAGAGATCTTTTCCCCAATTAATATCATAAAATCGATTAATTTCGTAAAGATGTTTGTGTTCAGCATGTCTCATGTTACTCAGAAGTAAGGCTGAATTGACGATAACTTGTGTCACTATTGGCTTTTTCCATACTCCAAGTGTCAAATTCCAGGTATTAAAATAGTTCCCTCGTAATGATTGAATTTTCTCCTTGTCTGCAAATGCACTGACGATTTTGAAAATTGAAGGATACAAATGAATATGATGATGACTGTCAATATGCGTAATAGGCAATCCTGTTTTCTTTAATGTCAGATACTGCTTTTTCAGTTCTTGTTCTATCTCAGAGGGTTTTATTGTTTTTTTTGCGACCCTGCTAATCAATTGCGGCCAGTGATAAAACGAATCGTCTTCTCTGATCAAATTTTTCGCGTGTTTAGGGAGGATAAGACATTTCCCTTCTGTAAGATTAAAATGAAGGCCTACTGAAACACGTGGGTGCTTTTTGAGAAAGCGGACAGCGTCCTCAAAATATGGCATATTAGCCATAAGTGAAACACTGGTAATTATTCCCTCTTCAATACCTTTTTTCGTTCCCTCGTTTACTTCTTTACTCATTCCGAAATCATCGGCATTAATTATTAGCTTTTTCATTATTAATACTCCAGCTCACTTAACACGGACTTTAAAGCATCTATATCAGATAGAATAGTTTAGTACGCGTCTTCTGTCAAGCATTAAGAAGCATCTTTACTATGACTAGTATTTGAATATGAAAATCTGCTATATTTAATCTGAAGAATATATTATAGTATGCAATTGCTAAGCAAATATTCCAAATCTATTTTCCCCAAATATTGGCCGTTAATAATAATTCTTATATTTTTTTCTATCGCTTATAGCGTTCTCGGTATAGTTCGTCATAATCATTATCAATCATTCGGTTATGATTTAGGTATCGATGATCAAATTGTCTGGCAGTTTAGCAATTTCCGTTTACCAATTACTTCAATTGACGACACGCCATTTATGCTTAGCTTGGCTAATCATGTAGAAATTATTTATGCTGTTATTTCTCCAATTTACTGGATCTGGGACGATGTACGAATGCTTATTATTATGCAGGTGCTTGTCATGGTTACTTCTGCAATTCCGGCATTCCTTCTTGCCAAAAAATACAAACTGAAAGAATTTCTTTGTTACGCGATTACTCTTTCGTATTTAACCTTTTTTGGTGTACAGAATGCTCTTTGGTTTGACGTGCATAGCTCAGTATTTGGATCTGCCCTACTGATGTGGTTTATTTATTTTATTGATAAGGAAAAACTTCGACTTGCATGGTTATTTTTCTTTTTGACGCTCCTAAGTAAGGAAAATTTTGCCGCACTTCTCTTTCTTGTCTCTTTAACGTATTTATTTATTACTCGAAAAAAATATCACTTATACTTTATGGGAGTTTCGCTTGTTTATTTGATCTTCATTTTTGGCTTTTACTTCCCCAATATAATATCAGGCGGCTACAAGTATCAAACAAAAGATGGCTTATTATCAGATATTAATCCTATTTATCTCATCAATACACCAGATAAGAGAAGCGTGTTTTTTTACAGCCTCTTTACCTTTGGATTTATACCGCTTTTATATCCATTATATTTAATTGCTTATATTGGAAATCTTGCAATATATTTTATTTTTGGTAGAGGAGTACCTGGAGCACAAGGATTATTTTTACACTATCGAGTTGATCTTACTCCTCTTTTAGTATTTGCCACAATTTTAACTATTGATAAATGGAAAAATAAATTGAAGTGGCTTAATTCAACTTATTTTGCAATCTATATCATAATCTGTGCCTGTGCTGTTCAGTATATGTTGCATCTCCCTCTCTCATATTTAACAAAACAGTGGTTTTGGGATCAATCTCCTGAGGTTGCAAATATAAATGCTCTAATAAGTTATTTACCTCCAAATGCCTCAGTAGCCTCGCAAGATAATATAACTCCCCATTTATCTCATCGACGTGCAATCTTTACATTATGGCCTCAACAACAAAAATTTACCAAAAACTCTCCATGTGGTGAAAAGGTATGCGATTGGTTCAGCTGGGGAGGAGAGCCTGAATATCTGATTGTTGACACTTCAAATGAATGGGATATTAGACATTTTCTCGGAGATAGAAAAGGATTTATTCGAGGTCTAAAAAATTTGGAAAAAGCAGGTTATATCAAAAAAATTAAACAAAAAGGGCACGCAAGACTATTTTATGTTTTAAAAAGTTTCAATAAGTAGATTTACTATAAAATTTTATTTATTAATAATAAACATATTGACATTTAATATTATTTGCTGTAAATTAATAATTAATCCATGGCAGGGACAGATTTACCTCTGAAAACATTTCTTGAAATCCCCTACGGCAAACTGCAACAAATGAATTTGTCTCTCAAAGAAAAAGCCGAAACAGCAACTTCCAAAGCAATTCAAAAAGAACACATTAGTTATCTGGAAAAAGAAACGAGAATGAAAGCTGTAACAGTCTGCTTCACGGATATTGAAGGACGATTCCAAATGCTGGATTATGATAAGAAATTTCTTCTTGAGTCATTGGAAAATTTAACATTTGACGGATCATCAATCAAAGGCTTTTCTGCACAACATGAATCAGATCTTCGGCTTGATCTTGATTGGGCATCGATGCATTTTCTTCCGGCAGATGTTTTTGGTCCGGGGAAAGTTATCGTTTTTGCATCAGTTTTGGGACGCGACCGCAAACCTTATATTTCAGATTTCAGAGGGCAGTTAAAACTCTATACCGAAAATCTAAAAAGGAAAGAGGGTATCACAGCGTATGGATCAACCGAAATTGAAGGATTCATTGTTGACGGTGTCAACGCAGAGCAAGAATATGCTGCAAATAAAGGGTTTAAACTTATCTCAACTGGTGGATATTTCCATTCACTGCCGCTTGATAAGCTGCGTGAATTTATCGATCGTTCCGCAGAAGCACAACGGGCTATGGGTTTTCGAAATGAAAAGGACCATCCAGAAGTTGCTCCATCACAATTTGAAATGAATTTTTCCTACACAGATGTCCTAAGAGCTGCCGACCAGGTACAGTTGTACAAACTTGTCTGCCGGCAAGTTGCGAGAAATATGGGATTAACGGCGACATTTCTTCCAAAACCTGTCATGGGAATAAACGGTTCAGGTATGCACACGAATTTTTCCGTAGCAAAGGATGGGAAAAATATTTTCTATGATGCAAAAGGACAGGATGGTTTATCAAAAATTGCATGGGATTACATCTCAAGAATTCTAAATCATGCACCTGAAATCTGCCTTATTCTTAACTCTTCAGTCAATGCGTATCGAAGGCTTGATCCTCATTTTGAAGCGCCAAATCAGATTAAGGTCTCACCTATTGATCGTGGTTCCATGATAAGAATTCCTGTGGCCAATGAAAAAACAGCTCGTATTGAAGTTCGTTCTGTTGCACCAGACGCAAATCCATATCTTGTTTTCTATACTATTCTAAAAACAGGAAATGAAGGCAGCAAATTAAAAACAAACAGTGAAATACGCCAACGCCTACGTTTTCTTCCTGATAATATTAACGATGCGATACGACTTTTCAAAACGAGTGATTTTATTACCAGTCTTCTTGGTGAAGAGAACAAAGAAAAATATATTGCCTACAAACAAGCGGCAGCTGACAGAAGTCCTAAAGCACTTGGTACCTTAATTAAGGATTCTGAGATACTCTATCATCATGAGGCTACAAACCAAGTTCTCTGGAATATGTTCTGAGAACCAGCATAAAATAGTTCAGGTGAGCTCTGACTATAAAGGCGTCTATCGATTTATTGATAGGTGCTTTTTTTTGATGCTCTAATAAGGTAAAATAACAAGAGTAAAATAGCCCCATTGTCCATGAAGATTGTTATCATCAGGATTCGGGGTTAATTAGATGGCCCCATCGTCTAGTGGTCTAGGACAGTGGATTCTCATTCCACTAACCGGGATTCGAATTCCCGTGGGGTCACCGAAAGTAGCGTATCAAAAGTGGCAGTTGCAAGAGGTAATTAGGGTTGCTATTTCAAGCTAAATTACGAGAAGATGGGGTATACATAAAGTACTTTCAGTATGAAGAAATACAAATGCCCTTCTTGTTCCTCCACTTTTCAGGTAATTCGACATTCAAAAAGAGGGAAATCTATCCGCTACAAATGCAAAAAATGCGTAAAATATTTTTCAATAAAAACCATCCACGTAAATACAAAAGCACTCCTTAATGATCATTTAGATGGTGTTTCTTTCCGTAAACTAGCGAGAAAATATGATATTTCACCAATGACAGCATGGAGGAAGTGCGAAGAAGCACTCCAACGTCTTCCTGCCAATAGAATTATTTCTGCAACAGTTCTTTTTCTTTCTGGAGCTTCTTCTCTGGCTTCCGGAGGTAAAGGGGAGGATGGTTGATCTTTAGATGGTGATCTTCCATTGAGTTAATATATCATGACTTACCAATAAATAACGTCATTTGATTACTGAAGGTTTTAGTTTTGTATCGTTGCACTATTTGTTGCTACTGGTTTGTCGGTATTTAAATCAGTTACGATTTTTGCGACATCAGCCTGTGTCAAAGGCACCCAAGGAGAGCTGTCTGCATTTGATGAGGCAGCAGCTGGACTGTCACCTTTGGTCCACCATTTTGCTTGGTAAGGAACGCCGTTGAAAAGCACCAGATCACCTGCATTGTATTCTGCATCTCCGGTCCAATCAGGATACGTTCCTTTTGGTAACGTAGGTTGTGGAACTGGCTTTTCACCTGGCAAAACAGGACCAATAAGCTGCCAAGGCGTTTGCCATGACTCAAGAACAGGATTATCCGGAATATCATCTTGTGTCCACCACTTTGCTTGATAGACATTATGATGCCAGACTACTTCGGACCCTTGCAGATAGGCTCCTGTTGGTTTCCAAATTTGATAGGGGCTTTTTGCCGGATCATCCGGGGTTTGGGTGTCAACATTTGCATCTTCTGTCGTTATGACTGCTGAATTATGCTCGAGATCACCAGTAAACATATTGCTCAATGTGAGCGCAAAACCGAACTTATTCTGCTTGACGCCACTGCAGGAATCGGAAACAATTTTTACGTTTATATAGTTATCTCCACACTGAAGATCTCTATTGGCAGACCACATCGACAGTCTCCCCATTCCTTGTGCTGTCGCGAATTTATTCAGACTTGCCGCATCATCAACTGTAAAGACATCAGTAATCTCATCGTTTTGTCCAATCATAGGAGTCGCGCCAATTTTACGCCATAGTGTCGCGCTGTTGAGATGTATACCTGCTTGTTGATATAAAATGCCGAGTTGTCGATGAGTTTCAATAAGTGCAGCTTCAGATGCTTGCTCCATCGGCTGATCTTTAGGACGAGCATTTCCATAATCCATTGTCATAACATTTACACCCGCGATGTCCACTCCATTGGAAAGCATTTCACTAATCGCATTTGTTCCGTCTTGTGTAAGGCCTTGTGGACTGACAGGAAGTGTAAGCCAGATTGCCAAACTTTTTCCTTTGGCTCTCATTTGGGATTGAATTTTCCAAAGTGCAACAGCACGACGCTTCATAGCCTGTTGGTCTGTTAACCCATTATTTTCCAAATCAAGATCGATGGTATTAAGATGATAGCGATCAATAACAGATTGATAAGCATTGAGAAGTTTATTGGGATCTTTACAATCCACTGCCAATTCATTGTTCAGTTCCCCTCCAAAAGATACTGAAACACCGCCGCCCTGTTGTTCTAAACGAACGATTCTTCGATCAAGATCCAATTTCGAACCTGCATCATTCAGCGAATAAACACTTCCCCACGAAGGAGTGCAATTGTCAGTCGATGAAGATACTACGAATGAGAGCATGACATTATGCGCTTTTATTGCCCCGAGTTGCTCAAATGGATAAAGCGGGGTTGCAGTGACATCGACATATGAGGCAAACCATGGGTTTTCTTTTATTGTGGGCTGCGCATTATGCCACCATTGCCATCCAAAAAATGCACCATAAGAAAATCCAGCCAATGCTACCAACGCAATCATAAGACGCTTTATCGAAAGTTTACGGATTGGTTCTCCAGGTAATAATGTATCTGTATCTTCTTTCATGTTAATTATATGTTATGTCTGTAATAATGTTATTTAGTGAACTATAAGGAACAGAGCCTTGTGCTTCGCCGTGGTACAAAACAGCTTTCCAATCCAGTGCTGGAATAGTTTCCTTTTGCTTTTTAACAGACTGTGGGATAACTTCAATATACAACCAGTTTGTCATCCCATACCATAAATCAACAAATAAATTATCAATCCCGATATAAGCAAAAATGGCCCATGTAGTTGCAAAAGCATTAAACCCTGCAAAAGCAGCATCTCCCCAATTTTGGACTTCAATATTACGCCATAAAATGAAAAGTGAAAAAGCGACAATGAGTAAAGGCGTAATAATAAATGGCAATGCAGCTGCGGTACGATTTTTTACCTTGGGAGTTCTGGCAAAAGGAATTTTCTTGGCAGTAACTGCCTGCTCAAGAGATTTTATGACTCCTGCAAGATTAACTGGAAGCAGCATGAGGTTAAAACCATAAATGCGAAATATGTCACTGTAATTATATCCGCAATATTTCAAATCGCATGCCATAGCAATAAAATATGGCAATGATGCAAGAAGGACAAGTGGACTTAATAACCGTCCATCATACGGATATGCCAAGAGAAAAAGCAAACCAACTGTTGACCAGGCAATGGAGGCCATATAATTCAAGCGGAGCAAAATTTCACTTGCAGGTACCATCTGATTTTTGCTTTTGAGAGCTCTTACATGTGTCCACAACTTGGGAAGAATTAAGAGTCCACCGTTTGCCCATCGGCGGCGTTGAACAATGAGAGATCCGAAATCAGGAGGAGTCGCACTGTAACTCAACCGTTCAGGATAATTCACCAATTTCCATCCATGTAACGCAAGGTCAATACTTGATTCTGTATCTTCAATAACTGTTCGCTCCTGTATGAATCTCATTACTTTTATTCCACCAATCCATTCTTCTTCTGCAATATCCATGAGTGCTTTCTTTCGAATAACAGCATTAGCGCCCACCCAAAAAGTTGCGTTGTAGTGAGTCATGCCCTGATGCAAAATATGCTGAATATCAGTTGTTGCACCCGAAAGCCGTTCAATACGTGAGTATGCGCCCCGGAACGAGGAATAAGGAGTCTGAGCAACTGCAACACGTGCATTGTCTGGCTGCTGTAAAAAGTAAACCAAACGTAAACAATAATCCCGCAACAGAATAGAATCTGCATCAAGCGTGAGAATAAAATCACTGTCAGGGATCATGACATCGCCGGGTTGTTTAAATGCAACAGGTGTTAATACTTGTCCTTGCGGAGTTTGCTCCCGTCTGTAGACTCCACCCATCAATCCAATATATGCATTCAAATTCATGGCTTTGTTTGCGTCATGAGAAAGAGATGCGTATTTTTTACGCTCAAAAGTGTCGATATTTACATGAAAGATCCAAACCAATCTGCGACACAACTGCAAAAGACGTTCCGGTGAAAGATGAGCTCCTTCTTCAACAGATATATGTAGTGCTTTTCCAACAAGACGCAGATCATTTGCCAATTCGCGAAATACTTGCTCTACCAAAAAAATATCAACGTGATCTTCAATGACTTCATCTTCTGCCATATTTTCCAACCAGCTTGCAGCATAGAGATAATGTCCCACAAGTTCTTTTACATCTTCTTTTGTGCCGGCTTTCTTCTCCGCATATATTTTTTCGAAACGACTAAAAGCTTTGCTAAACCTTTCATGAGGCAATGCAAATGCTTCTTTTATCTCGTTGCCCAGTCTATATGTAGCGGCAAGGCGTTTTGCATCTCCCAAATTTTTAGGATTTGGATTGTCATCAACTAAGAGGACAATTCTCATATCAGGATATTCCTGCAAAGCCGCAGAAAGAAGCGTTTTACGAATAACCTGAGGTTCTTCACTATATGATGGAATAAGCACGGAAATTGGAGGCTGATTTTTGGTAAAATGCTGATCCAAGATTGATCGAGGCACACGCACATGCTTGCTGAAACGCTGAAATGCACCCTGTCTTGCAAGAAGATACATTAATGCCGAAAAAATAAGAAAAGACATAAGAAAAGCATAACCAAAAGCCTGCATTGTGAAGTTATAATTTTGCGGACCATCCATAAGCTGACGAATAACGGTCGAGGTAATATACCCCCCCCAAAGAATAATTGTGGACACAATAGCAAGACGGCTTAATGCGATCTTGAGCGATGAAGGTTTTTCGTGAACGATAGGAAGAGGAGTAGTATTTTTTTCTGCACCCCATTGTTTTTTCCTAACTTCTTTTTTGTTGCTATTCAACATATTAACCATAGCTTATAGTATATCATATCATATGATATAATACTACATCATTTAGAATCAAATTTCGCAATGGTATAATCTGCTTATGATAAATCCTTCTGAAAGAAAAGATGTCAAAAGGCTCCCTCTTTGGATACCCGATAGAGTTGGTGTAGTGCTCAAGACAGTTTCTGCAAAAGAACCAATCGACTTGTCATCCGAAAAAGTCCTTGATAGATATTTCGGAAGCAGAGCAGAGATACAAGATGTATCATCAATTGTAGCAGCAGTTAGAAATCCTCTTTTTATGGGCCTGTATGGTAGTAGAGCAAACGGAGAACGTCCGCCTTTATTCCCCACTGTTAGAGATTTTGACCATTATTATGCTAATGTATCAGGAATAAATGCTTTTGATGAGTACTTTGAAGCCCGAGGCATCTCTTTAAGTGACTACTATGAAGCAAGAAGATATCTAAAAAATGGTGAATTTAACCAAAGATATAGAGATGGTGTTACCTATTCAAAACCAATAGTTGACTTATTAGTTTCAGATATCGATTTACTTATTATTACGGATAGAGAAGAATTAGAAAGTGGACCACAAATAGGCAGAAGAACCAATGTATCACTAGACCTGAATGTTACATCTCCTATGTCAGGCTTTGATCAAAATCCGGCAGATTATCTCGAACTAGGATTGTCACAAGCAATTCCATTGAAGCTCTAATTTCGTAAAAATGAATAAAATAAAATTATCTTGTAGGCATTATTTCACCTGCTATATTTTTTCTCATCAAGGTTCTGATTTGTTCCATATCCGTTGTTTGATGAAGAATCCACATAAATTTGGTGACTGTTGACTCCAATGTCATATCTTCTGAAGGAATAACACCCAGTTGCTTTGCAGCGATACCTGTTTCATAAAGAGATATTTTTGTTAATCCGACGGCTGTTTGTGAACTGATAACAACCGGAATATTTTTTGCTATAAATTTTTTGATACTCTCTATAAGTAGGTTTCCGCTGATGGGCAAATTACCCGGACCAAAACCGCGGAAGATAATACCTTTTACTGGAGTATTTAAAATACTTTCAACAAATGATACATGTAAACCCGGAAATGCTGTAAAAACCATAATTTTTTCTTCAAATCCGGTCCGAAGAATAGGTTTCTTACTATTATTTCTTGAAGGAGAAAAATCCCACAATTCAATATCCATACGAATTCTGCCAAGCTCGGGAAAGATCGGTGACCAAATTGTTTCAAGTGAACCTTCATCTTTTTTCGTTGATCTGTTGCCTCTTACAACCCAGCTGCCGAATACGATTACCACTTCAGCAAGATCCATACTCGCCACATGAAATGCATTAGAGAGGTTATTTTTTGCATCACTACCAGGCGCTTGCGGAGGTAAATGTGCACCGGTGATAACCACAGGTTTGCCCAAATTTGTTAGAGAAAATGAGAGAGCAGATGCCGTATAGCTCATCGTATCAGTTCCATGAGTTATGACAAATCCATCATAGTTATCGTATTCTTGATAAATTGTTTGAGCGATTTTTTCCCAAATATTTGGCTGTATGTTACTGCTGTCGATATTTGCAATATAGTTGTATCCTATTTCATAGTGTTCATGTAAATCAGGAGCAATGTTGAGAATATCAGTTGGAGTTTTGGGAGGACGAAGTGCTTTTATTTTGTGGTCATATACCTGAGCAATTGTACCGCCGGTAAAAAGAAGTAAAATTTTTGCTTTTTTCACTTTGATATTATAATCGAGAACAAACTCTATCGCAAGAACGCGACTAAGAAGTACTTTTGTTTATAGAGGATTTCTTTAATCAAGTTTCTTCAAAAAATTCAACACATGTTTTTTAAACTCTTCAGGTCTTTCTTTGAAGATATTATGATCAGTTGCAATATTCCAGTAATACTTTGGCTTATTTGCCAAATTATATAACAGTTTTGCATCTTTCCTATCCACTATAGAATCATTATCAGCTGAACTAAATAGTAATGGTACGTGTATGTTTTTAATTAACTTGTCAGAACTGAACTGCCAATAACCCCATCCTAATTCAAAAATAGCTGCCAGCTGAAGAAATGGAAGGAAGAATTGCGGCAAATTTTCTCCTTGGAGACGTTTTTTAAATAAGCTAGTAAAGTTAGCATAGGGAACCGATGCGATAAGAAAATCTCCTTTCCCAGTTTTGCCAAGTTCTATAATACATGACACTGCACCCATTGATCCACCAAAGAATCCAATTTTTTTTGTTTTATTGATGAGCAATGATTTGAGATAATCGTATGCAGCCTCAACATCTTTGTATTCACTAATCCCCAACATTGCTTTTCTCTTTGAGCTGTCAGATCTTAAATCAATTAAAAAAGTAGCATAGCCGTTATCGTGAAGATATACTGCATGTTCCAACAAGACTGCTTTTACATCCAGATAGCCGTGTACAATAATAACGATAGCCTTTGATTTTGATGCAGGGATATACCATGATTTTAGAGAATCACCGTTTGACGGAAACTGGACGTCATTATAAATAAGGTTAAAATCTTTTGGAGTTTCTTTCATCTGTATATTTGGTAGATAAAGAGACTTATGCAGCCTGTACCAACAGTAGAGAAATACACAAATGATTAATAAAATACAAGTAAGGAATAAAAAAAGAAGTATCATTTTTTCACAATTAACTGAAATTTGCCAGTTTTTGGATGGACCCACAAATGATCAACAATCTCAATGATAAATGTAACTTTTGTCATATTTTTCTCGGCTAATATTTTTTTAAGCTCCTGAGCAATTGCCTGTTTTGTTTTTTCTATTGTGTGCTTATCCAAACCTTTTTCAAGTGTTGCTTTAAAAATAAATGATCTTTTGTTTAATAAGTGAAATTGAAACGACGCCAGATTTTTGACATAGAACTCAGCCAACAGTATAGGACTAATAAAATCCTCTTCTCCTTTATCATTGACAAAAACAGGTACGTGTTCTTTTCTCCCGACCAAATCTGCAACTTTGGTAAAAGGCAATTTATGTAAAGGATCAGAAACTTTTTCCAGCCTATCATTCATCTGATAACGTATTAATGGCAAAGTGTAGTTAAATAAGTTTGTAACACATGTATAGTTCTCATATAATTCAAAGATCAAATCATCCTCCATAAGATACATACCGTCATATTCATCTTTACCAATTCCTATAATCAAATATTCGCTTGCTGCATATATATTTACAACAGGAATATTAAAAACCTCTTCTATATATTCTTTATCTCTATTGCTTAATGGTTCTCCTCCCGATTGAATAATTTGTGGTTTAATAGCTAGATTTCCTGCTCGCTGCGCTTCAGCCAGTTTTCGGATGGCAAAAGCATAACCACCAAGTGCTGTCGGTTGAAATTTTTGTAACCTAGTAATAATTTCAGAAAATGGCATATTAATATCAAACATTTGTACATCTTTATATAAAAAGGGCATGAGTTTAGCAATAGACGCCATAGTTACTCCGGCATAGTGCCCTTTCGTCGCTGCTATATATGCCATTTTTTGCCCCATTGAAGGAGTTTTAATACGAGAAAAATGAATAATACCTCGGATCAATTCTTCTTGTGTATAAATAAAGTATCCCACAGTTCCGGAGGAGCCTGATGTATGGATGACATAATATTTATTCAAAAACAACTCAAGCGGATCATGAGAATGTGAAAGAAAATCTGTAACGATTCTTTTAGTAATCCGTCTGTCTGTTACTATATCATCAAAACGCTCAATAAGCGTTTCTTTTGTTAATATTGGAAAATCTTCCGGCTTACAATTTCCTATATCTATTTTATTTTTTTTAATGACTTCTTGATAGTATGGTGAATTTCCCGAAACAAACTGTACAAGTGCGTGAAATTTTTTTAGCTGCATCTTCTTAATCTGCTCACGAGTCATTCGGGAATGTAAACGATTAATAAATGAATATTTTAAAAGTGTTGAATGAAACATAGCCTTATTGTATATCTCACATAAATGAGATTGCAACAGAATAGCTTTAATTTGACTTTTCTATTCCTCCTCTGTAGTATAAATAAATCACAATAACATATGACTCTGTTTCTTCCAAAACCACTATCTCAGTTTTTTTCAAAAGCAACACTTCGGAAAGTTCCCGAAGTGATTGTTATTTTTTGGCTCATCAAACTTTTGACTACCGCCATGGGAGAATCAACATCCGACTTTCTCGTCCATGTTCTTGATCCCGTGATTGCTGTCGCAATTGGCGCAATAGGATTTGCTATAGCAATCGTTTTACAATTTTCAGTTCGTAAATATGTTGCATGGATTTATTGGTTCACCGTGACAATGGTGGCCATTTTTGGGACAATGGCAGCCGATGTTATCCATATTGGACTGGGTGTTCCCTATCTTTATTCAACTATCTTCTTCTTAATCGCTCTTGGGATTATTTTCATCTTGTGGTACGCAAGCGAAAAGACCTTATCTATTCACAGCATCACCAATCGTCGGCGTGAGTGTTTCTATTGGGCAACTGTTCTTGCAACCTTTGCCCTTGGTACCGCGGCAGGAGATATGACAGCTACCACACTTGGACTGGGATATCTTGATTCCGGGATTCTATTTGCTGCATTATTTTTACTAGCTGCGGTGGCATGGAAATTTTTTAAATTTAATGCGATTATTACGTTTTGGTTTGCTTATATTATGACTCGCCCATTTGGAGCGTCGTTTGCTGATTGGTTTGGCAGGACTTCTGACTTGGGAGGCGTAGGATTTGGGACTGGAAAGACTAGTATTGTCTTGGGTATCTTGATTGTTATTTTTGTTATCTATTTGACAGTTACCAAAAAAGATATTAAAGATAAGCAGTAACTACATACAGAATAACTGCTTACATGGCAAATCGCCATCCAAATACCATTTATCCTGATACTTTACAATTTTAATAGTCTGTCCGGTCGTTGTTTTACAAATTCCATAATCATTTGTCCTTTTTATTAAATGAACGCACCCTCTAAAGGCATAATAATTTTCAAATGTGGTGTGAGCCCTATTTACAGTAATGACTTGGTAGATACCAAAAACAAAAATAGCGAGAGTAATGATAAGGATAAAGCCGAGGAGTTTTTTATTCTTAAAGCTTTTCATCAAAGCAATTGTAGCATAAAATTTGCTTGAGGAGGCTAAGAAAGTTTTTTGAAATCTTCGTCAGTTAAATGTATATTCAATGCGGCTGCATTTTCTTCAAGATGTTGATTTGAGAGAGATCCAGGAATTGGGAGCATCATGGGAGAACGCTTTAAAAGCCATGCCAACGCAATCTGTTCAGCTGTGGCATCATGCTTTTCCTGCAGCTTTTCTAAGCTTTGAAACTGCGATTTGTTAAAATGGAGTGGGAAAAAAGGAATAAAAACAATATTCTCTTTTTCAGCATAGGAAACAACATCATCATACATACGATTTGAAAGATTGTATTCGTTTTCAATTGCAGCAACAGAAATGTATTTTCTTGCTTCTTTTATTTGTTCAACAGTAACTTGTGATAATCCTATGTGTTTTATTTTCCTCTCGTCTTGTGCATTTTTTAAAAACAGCAAACTTTCTTTGAATGGAACATTTGGATCGACTCGATGAAGAAAATAAAGTGGAATTGTTGTAAGTTTGAGTTTTTTCAAGCTCGCTTCCAGCTGTCTCTGAAGAGTCTCTGGACGGGAATCAATATGAAAATCAGGGGCAGACATGCCTCCTTTTGTTGCGACAACAACATCATGATAAGGAGCCAACATCTCACCGATAATTCCTTCGCTTATTCCTCCAGTATAGGCTGCTGCGGTATCAATGAAATTAATACCCAAAGAAACAGCTTTTTTCAGTGCAGTTCTTGATCTTTCATTATCGCTTATTCGATTGGTGCCAAGACCTATTCGATTAACAACAAATTCACCTGCAATGGTGATTTTTTCTACTTTTGAAGCTACTTGCATAAGTATTTAGTCAAAACTTACTTGTTGTTTTACCGATGTTTGATTACCTTGTTGGTCTTTTGGATGTTTTATCTCTTTAATAACAGTGACTGCAAGGAATGCTGCAAATAATAAAAAGATCACGGCAACAAAAAACGCTCTGTCATATCCCTGAACGAGTGAAGCAAGTCCACCTAAATTCATTGAAGAAGCTGTTATAGCTGCAGCAACACCGGAAAGAATTGACAAGCCTAATGCTCCTCCCATTTGCTGAGATGTATTAATAAGTCCTGACGCAAGCCCTGCCCTATCTCCTGATACTCCTGAAGTTGCCGCGGCAATAATAGGCATGAATGTTATTCCCATTCCTAAAGGCATAAGAACTGTTGAAGGAAATATGTTTAGAAAATAATTCCCATCAACAGGTAATCGAGTCAGAAGTCCAATACTCAACGCAACAAGAAGCGGTCCTGCAATTAAAAATCTTTTATAGCCGTATTTGTAAACAAACCCAGCGATTCGTGAGGAAGTATATCCCATCACAATTGGGAACGGCAGGAAACTTAATCCAGTCATAACAGGTGAATAATGCATAACAGTTTGAATATAAAGAGACAACAAGAAAAAGTTTCCAAACATTGTTGCTGCAACAGGCGCCATCATTAAATTTGCTCCAACGACATTTCTTATTTTAAATATCGATAACGGAACAAGCGGATGATTACTTCGTGATTCATTAAAGATAAATGCACTTAATAAGAGTATTGAAAGGGCAAACAAGCCTAAAATTGGTGGGCTGAATACTCCCCATTGAGGTGCTACACTGATAAGAAAAACAAGTAAAACAAGAGCACTGGTCACCAAGCCTGCACCTGGCAAATCCAAATCATTATGTGTAGCTTCACTCTCATGAAGGGGCACTACCCGTGAAATTAAAAACGAGACAATAAGACCAATGGGAACATTAATAAAGAAATCCCATCGCCATCCCAGATATTGCGTTAACGCACCTCCAAGGAGCAAACCCACTGCCGCACCTCCGGTTGCAATTGTTGACCAAAATCCCAACGCTCTATTCCTTTCATGCCCTTCACGAAACGTTGTCAGAACAATTGATAATGCAGAAGGAGACATCAGCGCAGCAGCCAAACCTTGAAGTGCACGCAGAACAATAAGTATAAAAGCAGACTGTGAAATACCGATCAAGAAAGAAATTGTCGTAAAGCTAAGCATTCCGATAAGTAAGGTTTTACGCCTGCCAAACAAATCTGCTGCTCGACCGCCAAGTAATAAAAAGCCGCCAAAAGTTAAAGCGTAAGCTGTGATGACCCATTGTAGTGAATCAGCGGAAAAATGTAATGTTTGTTTGATTGTTGGCAAAGCTACATTTGTAATGGAGATATCTAAAACCACCATAAATTGCGCTATTGCAACAAGTGAAAATATTAGCCATGGGGATCGTTGTTTCATAGTCATAATTATTTAAAAGATTAAATCATTATATATCTAAATAGTTTAAATTGTCAACTATTTACTTTGTAAGAATTTTGTTGTATTATACTATTATGTCTACTACAACTTTACAAAACAACCTCTATTGGCAGTTGCTACGGGTCGCAATTAATGCGAAACATGGCTTAATTGCAATCGCGGAAAAACATAAATTAACTATGATGCAAATGTATACCCTATGTCTTTTGGACGCAAACAATGCAATTCCGATGAATTCTCTTTCTTGTATGCTCAATTGTGATGCATCAAACGTAACAGGAATTGTTGATCGTTTATTCAATCAAAAATATATCAAACGCGAAGAAAACCCGCATGACCGCCGTGCTAAGATGATTGCGCTTACCACAAAAGGTGCAAAACTCTGTGAAAAACTTGCTATGGAAATCAACTCATTTCAACCTGCAAGTCTCAATGCTCTCTCCGAAAAACAAAAAGAGCAATTGCTTCTCCTTTTGAACAAAACTGCAATAACAGCAACAGTTCAGCAAAAATCACTAATCACCAATCGCTAATTGCTATTATTTCAAATACTTGTTAAAAAACGAGATTGCTTCATTCATAGCAGACGAAGTATCAGGAGAAAGATTGTGATCCGCGCCTGAATATTGCGTAAACGTAACATTCTTGCCTGCCTGTCGCAATGAATCTCTTAAGGTCGTTGAAAAACTTACAGGAACTTCATCGTCTGCACTACCGACTTGTATCTCTACAGGAGAGGTAATAAAACTGAGATATTTTGTCGGATCAATTGCATTCCAGTATTGAGGTTTTGCAACGGATGTCCCATGATCTTTTATCATTTGTTCAAATGCATAATAAGTATCCAAATCGTTCCCGACAATGCTGCGCGCCGCAAAACGGTGGTTCCACCATTGGGCAAGACTAGCCTCATCGCCGACAACACCAGACATAAGCTCGGCTGCTTTAATATCATGCGTCATTACTAATTCATGAAGGGTAATATTGCCTCCCATGGAATGGCCAAAAACGCCGATTTTTTGTGGATTGGCATCTTTATATTGTTTTATTGAAGAGAGTGCATTCATACTATCTGTGACATAGTCCGGTGAAACATATGGTTGTACCGGCGTGCCTTCTGAATTGCCATTGCCTCGATAGTCAGGTTTGAAGACTATATAACCGGATGCTGCAAGTGGCTCCACCATCACACTGTAGCTCGCAATTGTTAAATAGCTTGCAGGCGGGATATATCCATGATTGAACAAAATAACTGGCCAGCCACCGTGAGGTTTAGCACCGGTGGGAACGGTGAGCAGGCCATAAATTTTCACCCCGTCTGAGAGATATGAGACGACATACCGTTTGTAATTCGCGCCGGGTGTTACTGTTTGTTCAATAGTAAGAGCACTTCCTGAATAGGATTTTTCCCGCATAGTATCTATAGCTAAAGGCGATGAAACCGTCGAAGCAGCGGTAGGCTTTATTGTCGTCTGCTTTCTTGCAACAACAGAACGAGACGGAGAAGTATTATTTGTACTGCTGCGAGTTAGTGATGAATAACCTAGTCCTCCAAGAATGAGAAGTAAAGCGAGTAGCAGAAGGATTACATTTGCCATCGTCCTGATTATATGTCATATCGGCAAAAATGTAAAAACCTTGCGGACTTTACATATTGAGGACTTCTTTAATTTTGGAGACTATTGCTTCAAGTGTGACGTTTGATTTAATGAGATAAAAAGCAGGTTTGTGTTCTAAAATTGATTTTATTGTCTGATCTGCATCCGGATTAAGATTGGTAAGAATAATGACCGGCACGCCATTTCCCCACGAATCGCTTCTCAGCGTTTCAAGCATCGTGAGCCCATCCATCTTTGGCATAAAAATATCAAGAAGCAGCAAATCAGGGTGTTCTTTCAGCGCCAAATCAAATCCATCCTTGCCATTATCTGCGGTAAGAACGGAAAACTGATTCTGCTTGAGCGTGTCAGAGATAGCATCAAGCATTGGTTTTTCGTCTTCGATGACAAGTATCTTTTTGCCGTTAGTCCCGTCCATAGATCGAGTATAAAGACTCATGTATAAAATTGCAAGAACCTACTTCAGCTTTATTGCTGAATCCATATTTTTCGGCACAAAGGGAATTGCCACATAAAAAGTAGAACCTTTATTTTCTTCAGAGGAAAACCATATTTCTCCGCCATTCACCTTAAGAATAAGCTTGACGATATATAACCCAAGACCTGTCCCTCCCATTACTTTTGTTTTTGCATTTGTCGCACGGAACATTTTAGAAAATACTTTCTCCTGATCGGCTTGAGGGATTCCATATCCGCTATCAGAAATTGCAATCAAAAATGTATTTGCACGCTTCGGATCAATCGAAATGTTCATAGCAATAGTTCCCTCAGGAGGTGTGTAGTTAACTGCATTTGCGATCAATTCATGAAAGATAGTCTTAAGCAAAAACAAATCTGTTTCTATTTCGGGCAGTTGTTCGGCATATGTTTCTTTGAAATTTATCTTTTTTTCTGCTATTGTTCGCTCATAATCTTCAAGCACGCGTTTGGCAATCTTTGAAAGCGATAACTTTTCCGGTTTAAAAGGCATTCTTCCCAATTCTAATTCCGAAACTGTTAAAAGATCGTTTGTTAATAACACAATCCTTTTACTCGCATTGTATAATTCCTGAATGTATTTTTTCTGCGATTCACTTAACCCCTCTACCTGCTGCTGCAACAGCATTTCCGCATTCCAATTAATCGTCGTCAATGGACCACGCATTTGGTGAGAAGCAAGCGAAAGGAACTGCGTTTTTACCTCATCTATCTCTTTCTCATGTGTGACATCATGAACTGTTCCTACCATACGCAGCGGCTTATGAGCTGCATCATAAAATGTTTTGCTGGTAACATGAAGCCATTGCGTTGCCTTACTTTCAGGATTTACGATGCGGAAATCAAGAATACCGGATCCATCTCCCAATGAAGTAGCAATGAACTCTTTTATTTTTTCCTTATCCTCTGTCTGTGCTTTTTCAATTAAGGTATCATTATCGACAAGAATTTTTTGCGGCTCAAGAGAGAACAATTTATACATTTCATCTGTCCAATGGAATTTATTGGTTATGATATCCCACTCCCAGCTGCCAAAACGGGCAATCTGCTGTGCTTCTGCAAGCTGACGCTGAGTTTCTTTTACCTGTTCAAGCTCTGAAAGATGCGGAGTTATATCATGGACAACAACAGTTATCTCTTTGGATGTACCCAGCTTATCGATAAATAATGTCCCACTAAGAGAAGCTCGAAGATACGTTCCATCCTTTTTTGTAGCGTTACATTGTAAATCCGATATATGTCCTTCAACAAGAATTTTTTGGAATGTCTGTTCGACATACAGTTTATCTTGTTCAACAATAAGATCAAAAAAACTCTTCCCTACAATTTCCTGCTCAGTCAATCCACCAAACATCTTAAGAGCCTGTTGATCAACATTAATAACGTTACCAAATGGATCTACAATAAGGATGGCTTCTGGGAATAAAATAACGCGTTTACTGTTGTCTAAGAGAGCTATATTATCGTTTAGATCCGGCATAATTTCCTATTATATCAAGGATATGATACTTTACAAAAGTATTCAAGTAGGTAAAGTATAAAACGTGAAGAAAATTTAATAAGCTTGAGGAATGGGCATCATCGGTGAGACATCGACAGTTTCTTTATCGTTTTTCTTGCTTTCAACTTTTAGTGGTTTGGTCAAAGCAATCTTCAATACTTCATCCATGTGAGAAACAAATTTGAAATGCAAATCTTTGATGACTTCCTGTGGCACATCTTCTAAATCTTTCTTGTTATCTTTTGGCAAAATGATCGTCTTCAAACCTGCACGGTGGGCTGCAATAACTTTTTCTTTGACACCGCCAATTTCCAAAGCACGTCCTCTAAGTGTCACTTCACCCGTCATAGCAACTTTACGATTAACAGGAATCTTTGTCAATGCAGATACAATTGCTGTCGTTATTGCTAGCCCAGCTGATGGACCATCTTTGGGCACTGCACCTTCGGGCACATGAACATGTACATCAATTTTTTGATAAAACTTTTCAGGAATACCCAAATCTTTTGCTCGTGCACGAATGTAAGACATCGCTGCTTGACAGGACTCTTTCATCACATCACCCAATTGCCCGGTCAGAATCAATTGCCCTTTACCTGGCATAAGTGCAACTTCGATAAAGAGAATATCGCCGCCTGCTTCGGTCCATGCAAGTCCTGTTGCTTGACCAATCTCATCATTTTTCTCAATCATATTGCCGTGAATTCTTTCCGGTCCGAGATATTTAGTGACTTCTTTGTCTGTCACAACAATTTTTTCTTTGTGCCCTTCGGCAACTTTTTTTGCGACTTTTCGAAGAACTGAAGCAATCTTTCGTTCCAAATTGCGGACACCTGCCTCACGAGTATAATGCTCAATGATGAATTGTACTGCTTTATCCGTCAATTCAACTTGTGAATCTTTCAAACCATGATTCTCAAGCTGTTTTTTTATAAGAAAATCGTGTGCGATCTTAAATTTCTCATCATGTGTGTAGCCAGAGAATGTGATAATCTCCAGACGGTCACGAAGCGCCGGCGGAATGGTGTCCAACACGTTGGCAGTTGTAATAAACATGACATTTGAGAGATCAAATGGTACTTCAAGATAATGATCTGAAAATTGACCATTTTGTTCTGGATCTAAAGCCTCAAGAAGAGCTGATGACGGATCACCTCGGAAATCTGATCCGACTTTATCGATTTCATCAAGCATAAAAACAGGATTTTTGGTACCTGCATCTCTAATACCTTGAATAATCCGCCCTGGTAGCGCTCCAACATATGTGCGTCTGTGTCCTCGGATTTCTGCTTCATCACGGATACCACCCAGAGAAACTCTCACAAATTTACGTCCTAACGCGCGTGCGATGGATTTGCCAATTGAGGTTTTACCAACACCCGGAGGTCCTGCAAAACAAAGAATTGGACCTTTCATCTTGCCTGACAATTTGTGAACGGCAAGATATTCGACAATTCTTTCTTTTGCTTTTTTCAAACCATAATGGTCCTCATCAAGGATTTTCTCGGCAGATCCGATGTTTGCGCTGTCTTTACTTTCTTTGCCCCACGGCAGCGCCACCATTAGATCCAAATAATTGCGAATATAGCCTGCTTCAGGATTGAATTGATTCATATTCTGAAGTTTATTAAGTTCTTTCTTTGCTTTTTCTTCCACTTCGGAGGGCATCTTAGCATCTTTTATTTTACTAAGTAATGTCCGGACCTCTGAATTTTCTTCTTTGTCCCCCAATTCTTCTTCAATAGTCCGCAATCGCTCTCTGAGCATTGCTTCGCGTGCACCTTTTTCAAACCGTTCCTGTGTCTTGGAAGCAATTCTTCTCTCGAGTTCCAGAATCTTAATTTCTTTTGCTAAAAGCTCAGACAATTTTTGCAAACGCTCTTTAACATTGGTCATCTCCAAAAGATCCTGGCGTTCATGAGGTTTGAGATCAAGAGCAGACGCGATCAAATCGGACAATTGAGATGGTGATGTCTCTGACATGATATTCATAAAAAGAAGAAAGTCTGCAGATTTTCCGTAATTCATGGCTTTTCGGAATTCATTGGTAAGATGATTACAGAGGGCTTTTATTTCTTCGTTGTTCTCAACTTCTTCAGGAAGCTCAACAACTTTTGCCATGAAGTACGAATCATGACGTTCATAAGAAAGAATTTTAACACGGGAGAGACCACGAACTTGCGCATTTATCTCGCCATCTGTTCTGATCATGCGTTCAATTCGAGAAAGTGTACCTATTTGATACAGGTCATCTGTTGATGGATCATTCAAACGTGCATTCTTCTGTAAAACAAAACACACTACGCGTTCTTTTTGAAATGCGGATTCTAATGCAGCAAGACTCTTCGGCCGGCCAAACGTCAAAACTGAGTCGGTATTTGGGAAAATAATGCCATCTCTAATTGGTATAACAGGAACAACTTTATCCATAAAAATACTTATAATTAGCAATCTATCATAGATTCTGCTAATTGTCAACAGGTCTAATTGCTTACAATGTAACAAGGAAATAGGCGGCTGTCAACTTTTTATATATTTTCTTACAATATGAAGCAAATCTTCTATAGTAAACGGCTTCAAAAGGAAATCATCTGCAGATACTTCTTTCGTGATTTTTTCAGTTTCATTATTTGCTGACATCAAAACAAGAGGTATATTTTTTGTATGTTTTTTTGACTTGAGTTCCTTTGTGATTTTTCCTCCGTCTTCACCATAAAGCCAAATATCCATAAGAATCATATCCGGCTTTTGCGTGGCAACTATTTTATGAACTACCTTACCTTGATCTGCCGTAAAGACTTCATATCCTTCATCTTCCAGAATAATCTTGACCACATCAATAATGGCTTTATCATCTTCAGCAACAAGTATTTTCTTTTTCATAGTTATTAAGGACTACGTATGCGAGATCAACTTTGAATATACAACCAATCTGTCAGAATAATTTTTCGACGCTTTATCCCACACACCATTACAAGTAATAAGATTTAGCATCGGCACATCGGATGCTGAAAAAACTTCCTTAATGGGAAATTCATTATAGGGATATTTGGTAAGATGATCAACCGCAAACGTATATATCTTACCATTGTCTTCCGTAACAGATATTGTGTCTCCTGATGTAAGATTTTTTAAGTTCCAGAAAACCGCAGGCGCGCCGGTAACGAGATCTAAGTGTCCATCAATAACTGCACTACCGTTCATGCCCGGCTTATAGCCTGGACTGTACCAAGCCGTATCTTCTCCGCTTTTTGGTACATCCATTCTCCCCTGGCTATCCATACCAACAGACTCTACTTTTGTATTCACATTAATTTTGGGAATACTAATAGTTACAGGGGTTCCCGGCACTACTGTGGGGACAACAGCTACAGTTTTTGTTGAAATATCTGTATGCTCTGCTTGCACTGAAGATACTTGTTTGTTTGAAGCAGAATCAAGATGCGTTACAACAAAACCTATACTGACACCTGCCCCAATTCCACCTATCATAATCAGTAAAAGTAGCTTATTTCTCATAATTTATATTCAGTTAATGGAGCAAAATGCATATCTAAAAGAAGAATGGCATTTTGCTCCATGTTGTAAAAAAATAACTTACCTCACATTAAAAATTAGCGCGGCCTGTTGCTGGCGCTGCTGTTGGAGCACTAGCAGCAGTCGTTGGAGTAACAGTTGTTGGTGCTGTTGTTGGCGTTGCAGTCTGAGCAAATGTCAGAGTAGCTGCAGCCATTGCTGAAACGGTGAAGACACCTGCCGCGATTATGGCTTTTTTAATCATAATCTCACCTCCTTTCTTCCATTCTTTCCAAATCTCTTAAGTCTATTTTAAGTATTAGGAATTACAGTAATTAAATCACTCTGTGATTTGGTTTATCCTAACATACTTGTTGTTTTTTAGTCAACCGTATGGCAGTTTTCTTACATCACAGGTAAGCTCATTCATGTAATATTCATACATTACTTATGGAAATTGGAACTCTTGCTTTTTCCTTACAGGATTTTGGTTGATCTCTTATGCTAACAATCTATGGTATACAGATGAGAGGAGGTGAAATATATTATGGCAAAAGGTAAAGGACGCGGTTTTGCTTCTATGGACAAAAGTAAACAACGCTTAATCGCCAGTAAAGGTGGAAAGGCCGCTCACAAAAAAGGAACAGCTCATACATGGACAAGTGAGGAGGCTCGAAAAGCTGGACAACTTGGCGGAAGAGCACGTCAAAAAAATAATTAAGATATACCTAATATCCACCAGTATCTCAATTGGTAAATTGAGAAAAAAGCGCCAAAAAGGAGGTGATAGTTAGTGAATATTCTTTCATGGATTTTGTTTGGATTGGTAGTTGGAATAATCGCACATGCAATCAATTCATCTTATGAAAAAGGAGGATTTTTGGGGTCAGTTTTGTTGGGTATTGTTGGTGCACTTGTAGGCGGTTTTCTAGCCAATCTCATATTTGGTACTACGGTTAGAGGGTTTAGTGTTGCCGCATTTTTAGTAGCTGTTGTTTGTTCGCTACTTTTACTATTTTTTGGGAAAGCAGTAAGAAAAAATAACATCTAAAATTATTTCAATGTCTACAAGAGAAATGTAAAGCAATCAGTGATTGAAAAATGAAAAAAACTAATTAAAGTATGCTGCAATAAATTACCTATTTAATAAAAGGTTTTACAAATTCATACTCTATAAAACCATAATTCTTCTACGCGATAAATTGTAAGAAATACATAAGAATTAAATACATCATTGTTGTAAGTTTTGGTTTTTTTGGTAAGATAGTAACACATTATGGAAAAACACTTCAATTTAGGACAAATTAACAGAGCTGTCCTTGCTATTACGGATGCACCATCTGAAGAACAACTTTATGAACAAGTCGTTAAGACCGCCATAGCACTGCTGAATGCAGATATGGGCAAGCTTCTCATAAATCAAAACGACCGTCTAAAAAAGGTTTATTATTCTGATGAACGTGCGAGAATTACTTCACTTGTTGGGAACAAACATTTTAGCAAACTCCTAGCAACGAATCGGATTTTTTGGCTTACATCTGGTGATCTTAAGAAAATGCAGCTTAAGCACTTTCCTCGCAAAGCAAAATTTATAGCTGTTATCCCGCTTATCCATACCCAGCGACCGCTGGGTTTTGTATTTTTATTTTACTTCAAAGAAAAAAAATACCTTACACAGGATGAACAGGAACTCCTCACATTATATAGCCGGACCGTTGTACTAGCGCTAACAAAAGCGTTTCTCCAAGATGAATCACAAAGAGCATTGGAAATTCGGGATCGTTTTATCTCCCTAGCGTCACATGAACTCCGAACTCCACTCACATCAATTCATGGATATATTCAACTCTTACACCAACGCATGAGAAAAGAGCAAACAGTTGAATCGCGCTGGATAAAAGAATTATATGTTGAAAGCCTTCGTATGACGCAGCTTGTCAAAGAGCTCCTTGATGTAAACCGCATCAAGCAAGGCCAATTTGCATTTGTCTTTAGTGAAGTTATTATGTTTGATGTCGTAAAAAGCGCGATAGAACGCTACAGATTAACTAGTTCAAATCACTTTTTTGAGTTTCAGTGTAAATTAAATGACCATCAAACAAAAGTCGTCGGCGATTTTGACAAACTAGTAGAAATGACTTCGGGACTTTTAGATAATGCAATAAAGTTTTCAAAGCCCTCCGAAAAAATCACCGTTACTCTCAAAAACAGAAACAGTATGATTGCTCTGGAAGTAAAAGACACAGGAAAAGGAATCTCAAAACAGGATCTTACGGGAATTTTTAACGGCTTTTACAAATCGCAATCCGCAAGCCATATTGAAGGAATGGGAGTCGGCCTGTTGGTTGCAAAACATATTGTTGAAAATCACCGGGGGAAATTAAAAATTAAATCAAAAGTGGATAAAGGAACTTCGGTTACTATCAGTCTTCCTGCTCTCAAAGCGGCAAAAAAAAGCTAATAAAATAAGGTGTAATTGTCAGTTTACCAAGAATACGATCTGTTCGCACAACATAAACGTAAAAAAAAACTATGTAAGCTTTGTGGTCCCGACAGTAATTGCATTATTTGTAGAATGAGCAAGAAGGTTAGTCAAAAAGCCAAATTTCCTTTGTAAATACCAAGCAGCCGCACCCAAAATTCCTTGCGGTGCTGGAATAGTATGAGTATCAAAACCCTTATCCGTTACATTATGGCTAGCAGCAAATAAAGCTGTACTAATTGCACCCGTAATAAATTCGCCTCTATCCATCCTATATCCTCCTGTTCCTTGCAAAAAGTTTCTTACTGGATTTTGCTTAGTAGCCACATCCAAAATAACTGAAGGAATCCCACGTTGAACTGATTCTTCGAGTAATGGGGCTTCTACTACCGATTGAAATACCATGGTTGCATTCGTTTGTGCATCTACAGCACATGTGCGGGGATTACGACTGCCTCGGGATATGTAGCTCCGAGGCATTACCAGCCTGAAAACCAGCGCTATTTAATCCTCTATTGGATAGGATAGCTCAGAATTGAGCCGGCGACACCTGCACCGGCACGCGTAAAGAGATCTCGACGAGTCATAAGAATATTTCCTTCACCTTCAGTCATAACTAATTATATCAACTTTTTACTATAAGACTAAATTAGATATTTTTTATATTAAAAGCGCGTGCATAAATATATGAAGATCAAAAAAACTATTCTTTGATGACGTAGCCAAATCCGCGGACGGAATGAAGAAGTTTTTTCTCGTTTTCTGAATCAATCTTTTTTCTGAGATATCCCATATATACATCAACAACCCTTGTTTCGACATCGCTGGAATAGAGCCAAATTCGTGAAAGTATCATCTCGCGAGTCAGAATTCTGCCTTTATTGCTCATCAAATATTGTAACAATTTAAATTCTTGGGGGGTAAGCTGAATTTGCTGTCCATCGCGTTTTACTTCCATTGTTTTACTATCCAAAACAAGATCAGCAACTTTCAAAACAGTATCACCGTTGTCCTGCTTTCGAAGTCTTGCTTTGATTCGAGCGAGAAATTCATCTGCAATAAAGGGTTTTGTTATGTAATCATCTGCTCCTAAATTCAGTCCCTCAACAATATCATTGATTGAATCCTTTGCAGTGAGGATAACAACCGGAAGGTCTTTATATTTTTTCCGTATTTCCCGGCACACTGCTTCTCCGGACATAACCGGCAAGCCAAGATCCAGGACAACTAAATCAGGGAGGGCCTTCTTAAAGTAGTCAAGCGCCTCTATACCGTCCGAAACGGCCTGAACAGCATAGCCATTATCAAGCAGTAACTCTCGGAGGTATTTCTGCAAACCCCGATCGTCTTCGACAACGAGCACAGTTTGGGTCATAGGTATTGCACATTATAACAAGTAATGTAAGAACACACAACAGATATTTGGCTAAAAGTTGTTATTTACAAATTTCTTACTGTTTTATAACGTAACAATTATATAGGTCTTGACAGCTGTGTTTAAAATAAAGTATATTTAATAGCCTGCCATGCTAAACGATCTCCTTGACGGTTTAAAGATAACTCCTCAACAAATGAAAATTTTTTTTGTCACTTTTATCGCGGTTTCACTAATGGTATTCCTACAGCACATCGGTGTCCACTCTCCACTTCCTTTTCTTTCCTTGACAAATCATCCGTAATTTTCCAAGATTAATAGAGAGGCATGTTCTTATTACTTTTATTCTCGGCACTTATTCTTGTTATTATTACTATTTTTATTATCAATAGTAGTTATGCCCATGCTGTGCAAAAAGCACGAAAAAGTATTATCAGCTCACTGAACGAGGCAGCTGTTGTGATAGACAGCAAAAAAAACGTGTCATTCTTAAATAAGCCTGCAGAAAATCTCATTGGAATATCAGAAAAAGAAGCGGAGGGAAAACCGATCGACGATGTTTTGCAAGTGTATAGTGTGGAAAATGATGCTCCTGATACTTACAATTTATACTCCCAATCTGCTGATGTTGCAAATAGACAAAGCCATACGGTAATGCTTCGCAAAGTAAATGGTGACAAGTCGCAAATTCTTTTAACAACAACAAAAAATGTACTAGGAACAAATGAGTATGTTTTAATCACGTTTCTTGATACTTCAGATGAAAAGCAGCTTGAGGAAATGAAAGTGGACTTTGTCTCCATGGCAGCACATGAACTGAGAACGCCATTGACTGCCATTCGCGGCTATGCATCTCTTCTTCAGATGCATTATGCGACAAATTTGGAAGCTTCGGCAAAAGAATTATTGACTCGACTTATTGTCAGTACAACAAACCTCACAAATCTTATTGATAACCTCTTGAGTGTTTCACGTATCGAGAGAAATGATTTGACAGTTGAAGTAAAGCCGTTGGATTTGGGCATTATTGTTAAAGATATCTTTTCAAGTTTTGAACAGCAAGCACTTACCCGCAAACAGCATTTTACGCTTGATATGTCTGATAAGTTACCCTATGTCATGGCGGATCCTTTCCGCATTGGTCAGGTTTTTATCAATCTCATCTCAAACGCCATCAATTATACCGCAGATGGAGGGACAATTACGGTTACGGTGGCTGACAAATCCGACCATTTGGAGATTAGTGTGCAGGATAATGGCGAAGGGATACCGAAAGAAGCAATGGCGAGACTCTTTACAAAGTTTTTTAGAGTATCCGGATCACTTGAACAAGGTTCAAAAGGAACTGGCCTTGGTTTGTATATTACAAAATCAATAGTTGAGATGCACAAAGGGAAAATTTGGGCTGAAAGTACCCTTGGAAAAGGATCACTTTTTACTGTTTCTCTTCCTATTGCTACTGAAGAACAAAAAGCTCAGCATGACAAGCATATTTCTAACAACGCATTTTTAACAGTAAAAAACGGACAAGGTATTATTATCAAAAAAATGCCGACAACTACGGCAAGCGCAAACATATGAGAAAAATTCTTATCGCAGAAGACGACTTTTTTATCAGAGATATTTACAGTAAAGTTTTTTCTCTCTCTGGGTACGAAGTTCAAGTAGCAGTGGACGGTATTGACGCGCTCGAAAAAATAAAAGCTAATCACTATGACATGATTCTTCTGGACATTATGATGCCAAGAATGACAGGCATTGATGTTCTCAAGAATGTACGTACTCTGACAACGCCGGTAAAAGATACACCAATTTTTATCATTACGAATTTGGGTCAACAAAATGTTATTGAAGAAGCCTTTAAACTGGGTATGGATGGCTATATTCTTAAATCACAAGTTTCACCTCAGCAGATTGTTGATGAGATCAATAGCTACTTTATTAACAAAGAATCCGTACCGCAACAATAAGATAACAAAACTAAACTGATCTTATTTGAATAATTAACCGAAGAGAGAGAAAATAGTAACAATTCCTGAGACGGTCATGATTGCAACGATGAACCAACCGATAGCAATAATAGCAGGATGACTTGTCCGTTCTTTCATTATTTTTGTATTACTGGTCATCTGCACAATTGGCACAAGAATAACGGGCGCAACGAGTCCGTTTACAACAGCTGAATAAATAAGCATCTTGATTGTGTTAAGACCGATAAAATTAAGACCAAGCCCAATGAGCATCGAGAGAATAATAACGCCATAAAATGACCGTGCATCCTTTAATTTTCTATAAAGCCCTTGCTTCCAAAGGAAACTTTCTGAAACTGTATATGCCGCAGAACCGGCAAGCACAGGAACAGCAAGAAGACCTGTTCCGATAATACCAATACCAAACAAAAGGAATGCATTATTCCCGGCGAGCGGTTTAAGAGCAAGAGCAGCATCTTCAGCTGTCGCGATATTTGTGATGCCGTGTGTATATAAAACAGCGGCACATGTCGCAACAATAAAAAACATCACCAAATTTGAAACAAACATACCTGACCAAACATCTATTCGCATACTCTGTATTTCTTTCTTTGTCACAGCTTCTTGCCGCAGTCGCAGTGATGTTTTACCGTGAAGAATTTCTTCTTCTACCTCGTGTGACGTCTGCCAAAAAAAGAGATACGGTGAAATTGTTGTTCCGAGAATAGCTGTTACCAAAATAATTTGTTCTTTTGAAAATGTTATCGACGGTATGAGTGTATGCAGTATCAGTTGCCGTGGATCAAGCCCAACAATTAACCCGGCTGCCACATAAGAAAATAAAACGAGAACAAGCCACTTTAAGTAACGAGCATATCGCTCATAAGGAGTATAGATCTGAACAAGAAGAATAAATAATGTGAAAAAAATAACGAGCAATGTGAAATTCAGATGAGGCGCAAAAAGCTGTACGCCTTTTGCCATAGCACCCAAATCAGCACCAATGTTAAAGGTATTGGCAATAAAAAGAAGAACAGCACAGCTGTACATAACCCACCGGGGATAATTAATGCGGATATTACCTGCCAGGCCTCTTCCTGTTGCAAGACCGATTCGCGCACACATTTCCTGAACAATAGACATGAGTGGGAAAGTAAACAACGCCAACCACAGCAGTTGAAATCCTGTTTGTGCTCCTTGCTGTGAATACGTTGCGATGCCAGACGGATCATCGTCAGCAGCGCCCGTGACAAGCCCCGGTCCGAGACTCGTCCAGTAGGTTTTTGCCCGTTTGTAGTGAGCCGCCGTAACGGCATTTGTCCCTATTTTCTTTGTCAGATCAACGCTCTTTTCAAGAGCAATTGAAGGCGCAGAAACAATTTTTTCAAACTTTTCCTCCATAATATAATAGTACCTGTTTTTGAAAAGATAGCAAGACATAACCTTGACATTAGTTTGAGTTAGGCATATCCTTAAATTAGTAGTATAAAAATCGTGAAAGAATTGTTGAGATCACCAAAATTTATTACCGTCACTGTTGCAGTACTTGCTCTAATTATCGTCCCGTTAACACTTATTGAAGTACAAAATCAACAAAGCATCCAACAAAATGCTGAAACGATTCTTTGGGATACCACACAATCTGCAAGCTCAGCATGTGCATCTAACGGAACGGGAGCAATTATATCGGCATCATTCACCAATACCGAAGCACCCAGCTCTTCAACTGAGATGAATGTTACCGTAAAAGATCAACAAACAGGAAAATCCGTCAGTTTGGGATCAATTAAAGGAGGGTCTACCAAAACCGGCTCTCTAGCAACTGGACGAGAAACCCTTAACGCCGGATCTGTTACCTTTGCTCTTTCTTGGACTGATGGACATAGTGGAACAGACACTCGCACGGCAAGTTATAAAGCTGTATCCCAATGTCTTCCAAAGCCAACTCCCACGCCAACGCCGACACCCACCGTTCCACCTGGACAGCCAACGCCGACAATCTGTCCCACACTTGGACCTGTTAATAATGTTCATATTACCTGTCCTAACTGTCAGCTGAGTCCGACGCCGAACAGTCCTAGTCCATCTGCAAATCCTTAATTATGAATATCTATAACATTGTGTTGAAAAAAAATTTAAAACCGCTTACTTTGGCTTAGTTATGCGTACTATTTTGAGTGGTTCTCTCGTATTTTTGAAGAATACGCGAAATTACGCGAAACGCTACGCAAAACTATGTTTAAAAAAGGGGTTTTAAAATGAATTCAAAACCAATATCAAAGCCATTTTTATTTACCTTAATTGGAATCTTACTTTTTGGAATTCCACTGACTCTGTATGCACTGCTGCATCAGCAAATTTTCAAACAGTTTGCATGGTCTACTCAGCAATCCGCAATTTCCCAATGTTCCACCAGTGAAGGCGGAGCAGTAATTAAAGTAACATTTGCAAATACTGACGGTGCAAAAGATGTCATCGTAACGGCAAATGACCTGCAGACAGGTGCGTTTGTTAATTTAGGTACAATAATCCATGAACAACAAAAATCTGCTGATATTGTGATAGGAAAAGATGGACTCTCAAGCGGTTCAGTCCTTTTTAAAGTAATCTCCGCAGACAGTCCAACAGACACGACACAAGTTGCTGCAACGTATTTTGCATTAAATGGTTGTTCATCAACACCAACAACTAATTTTTGTCCCACCGGCCAACAGAATAATCAAGGCATCTGCAGTTGGGATACGCTGCCTGGAGCGCAAGGATATAACGTTGTCATTACCGAAACTGATACTAACCAAACAATACAATCGACAACTGTCGACAAGACAGCAACGCAAAGTGCTTTCGTAATGACGCCTGACAAACCATATAAATGTGTTGTCACACCGACAAACGAATGTGGAGTCGGGACACCCGCAGCAAGTCCTGTCAAAACCTGCACAGCCCCAACACCCACACCATCACCAACACCCACGCCTCCTGCCTGTCTAAACGGCTCTACATCGCAAGGAACATGTTCATGGAATGGCTTAAGCGGAGCAGCATCTTATAATATCACTATTACTGACCAAACTAACCAACAAAATACAAAATATACCGTACAGGCACCTAATACACAATTAAACTTTCCCGACAATGGAATTGATACCTATATCTGCAGCGTCACTGCAAATAATGTTTGCGGAAATTCACCTCCGACCCAAAGCCCACCCAGCTCATGTACTGTTCCCACACCGACAATTCCTGTTACGACTGTGCCATCGGCAACTCCAACGCCGACGCCAAAGCCAACAGCAACGCCAACGCCAACACCAACTCCACTTCCAACGGCAACACCTACACCAAGACCGACGGCAACGCCAACTCCAAGGCCGACTGTAACACCGTTCCCAACGCCAACTCCTGTTGTCATCGTAACGGTGTTGACTCAACCGCCGCAGCAAACGATTATCCATACACCTGGTCAGACCCAAACGATAGTTCAGCAAGGACCACCACAAACAGTGGTTCAGCAGCCACAATCAACGCCGAGACCATTCTCGCCGGTAACACCTGTTCCGACAGTCCTTCCCACCGGCAACACAACGCCTACGTACATTCTCGTTGGAACAAGTGCTATCCTTCTTCTTGCCGGAAGTCTTATCTTCTTCATACTGTAGTATAATTATGAATTCTATGCATCTTGCATATATTTTGGCATTTACCACTTTTATTGGCTGGGGCACGGGTGATTTATTTACGATACTTGCTGTACGAAAAATAGGCACCAATCTCACTGCATTTTATATTTTTCTTCAGTTTTCTGTTATCCCTTATTGCTCTTCCATTTGTTCCGCATGACTTTGGCGCAATTACGGTACCATTGTTATTATTAAATATCCTCTTAGGAGTATTATTCATAACGGGTAATGTATGTGTTACTGAAGCGTTTCGTGTTTCAAGCGCGCAATTGATAGGTGTTATTATTCCTTCTTTTCCTGCATTTGTTTTATTATTGGCAGCTGTTTTCTTTCATGACAAAATAACTCTTCCACAAACATGTATTATTATTGTTATACTCTTCGGCATCACACTCTTAAGTATTAACTTTAAAAAATTAAAAAATTCAGGAAAATTATTTGATAAAGGAGTTGCATTTGCGTTAACAGGAACTTTTTTCTTTTCTCTCTTTTTTACATTCTCACGAATACTTATTGATGCGTATGGCTGGTTTCTTCCAACTTTTATTGCTATAGCATGCTTTCCATTCACTCTTGTACTTTTCAAAAAGCAAAAAGAAAAATTTATTATTCCAAAAGAACCAGGTGTGCTTTTTGCGATGTTTATGGTTGCTTTTCTTATCCGCTGTGGCGATTTCGCATTTAATTATGGGCTGTCTCTGCCAAACGCAAACGGCATTGTCGCACCAATTGCAAATGCTGCACCAGCTCTTTTTGTCACTGCTTCTTCCTTCATTTTTAAAGACAAACTCACAAAGCAGGAAATCCTCGGCATCATTGTTACGCTTTTTGGCATTGTACTCTTAACAACATTTGGGTGAAGCTAAATCAGATTTTTTGTAATTTCAATACTCTCCGATACGCCTAGCAAGAATCTACCTCGAAAGAGACTTTCAAGTATAATCTAAAACCTGGCGTACCGCAAAATACTACTTAACAACATGCCATACACCATCAACTCCGTCTCCTGTTACTTGTCCCGGTTTTGTATCTCCTACGTAATGATATAATGGCATACCTTTCCAGGTATATTGCATAGAGCCGTTCGCAAGTTTAAACGAACCGAGATTGGCAGGCATTGAGCCTGACATTGCCTCAGAACTTACCAAGAAAGGCGGCCATGCCTTAAGACATCCACCAGTACAATTACTTATGTTTTTTGTGTCTTTATCGTAAGTATAAAGAGTCATTCCCTTCGCATCTGTGAGATCACCTGTTGTTTTGTCCATCATGGTCGTTTCAGATTGATTTGTCGTTTCTGATGGTTTCATTGCGTTTGCCGTTTTTTGCTGTTGAGCTTCCATCTGCGCCTGCTGAGCCGCAGCATTCTGAAGTTGTTGGGTTTTATGCATTTTATAGGCATAATATCCTCCTGCAGCAATAACGACAATTATCACAATCCAAATTACTGTTTTATTCATACACTCACCTCCTCTCTTTATTTTTCTATACTGAGAAAAGAGTAAAGTAAAAAAATATGTATGTCAAGTATTCTTTACATTGCAAACTATAGTATAATAACTATATGAAAACTGTGGTTGTTATTACCGGGGCCTCTAGCGGGCTTGGCCACGAAATTGCAAAGTGTTTGTTAAAAAAAGGTAACTACTCACTGATCCTCAACGGAAGAAATAAAAAAGGACTTGCTGATTTTACCGACTCTCCTGATGTTACCATTGTTTTGGGTGATGTCGCAAAGAAAACAACAATAGACCTGATAGAAAACGCTGTTTCAGAACTTGGACAAATTGATATCCTGATCAATAATGCAGGCATTACCTTTGTCCAACCGTTTGTAAAAAACACAGAAAAAGAGCTTGATGAAATTATTGCAGTAAATCTGAAAGCACCAATGCTTTTGACACATCGACTTTACCCGATGATGGTAAAACAGCAGTCGGGACTTATCGTCAATATAAATTCTGTTGCCGGAAAAGAAGCAAAGGCAAATCACACGATGTATTCAGCAACGAAATTTGGACTGAAGGGATTTGCCGACGCATTGAGACTAGAAGCAAAACCCAACAGGATCAGAGTGATGAATTTCCATCCAGGTGGCATCAATACCGATCTTTACAGAAATATGCCTGAGATCCCGAAAGAAAAATACATGGATCCCTCCAAAATCACTGCAATTCTTGTCCACTTGCTAGAAACCGATCCTTCGATTGCTCCCGATGAGATTGTTCTTAACCGGATGACGAAATAACACGTATTTGCTATACTGTCTTTATGCTCACCATTCTTCAGGCAATAATCTTTGGTTTTCTGCAAGGAATTACCGAACTATTTCCTGTTTCAAGCCTCGGACACAGCGTAATCCTCCCAAAACTTCTCGGATGGAATATAGATCAAAATGCTCCTTTCTTTCTTACTTTTCTTGTTGCGACTCATACAGCAACAGCTCTGGTTTTATTCTTTTATTTTTTCCCGGAATGGAAACGCATTTTTGCAGGCATTTGGCGTTCACTCAAAGAGCGAGAAATAAAAGAATCCGATACCGATGCAAAACTTGGTTGGCTTTTGGTGGTCGCAACAATTCCTGCAGGTATACTTGGAATCTTATTTGAACAAACCTTTGCATCTCTGTTTGCAAATCCCCAACTTGTTGCCGGTATGTTGATACTCAACGGCATGATGCTTTTCTTCGCTGAAGTTTTACGGAAAAGAAGAAAAGAAAAAACTGCCGTACAAAGTAATAAAAGGCTCTCAAAAATGACATGGACTCAAGCGGTGAAAATAGGAATCCTCCAGTGTATTGCATTGATCCCTGGATTTTCCCGAACCGGTGCGACACTTACAGGAAGTCTGCTTGTTGGATTTTCTCATGAAGACGCTGCTCGATTTGCCTTTCTTCTCGCAACTCCGATCATCGGAGCAGCATCAGTGCTTAAACTCCCAGAGCTTTTTGGAAAAACAGAAAATACCGCACTTATTCCTGTGATTGCCGGTGCACTCACCGCGGGGGTAGCAGCATTTTTTTCTGTGAAGTTCTTAACAAAATATTTTGAAACAAAAACCTTGACACCGTTTGCGGTTTATTGTGTTGTCTTAGGAGCCGTATTATCCATTCTTTTCTTCTTTCAATGAAGCTGAGGAAGATTTTTTACCGCTTTGGAACCATGCAAATACAAAACATGCAATACCAAGAAGAAATGCGCCAATGCCATGTTTGTAATGGTGAGTCGTCAACGCTCTATCATAGCCTGGAAAGAAATTTGGAAGATACCTCGCCGGCTCTATAAAGTAGATGATCGAAGCGCCGATAAAAATAACACCAAGAAGAATAGCGAGAATAACAAACGGTTTTTTCATTATTCTTATTTTGCGATAGAAAAATACTTTTGTCAACAACAAAATATCTATCTACAATAAATATGCTACTATACAAATGTTATTATGATGAAAAATATCGCTGTTGCTATTTTGGGCTTACTTATTGGAATTGTCGCGGGACTCGCTTTTATTAATTACCAAACCAATACCCATAAGAATAGTAATGAATTACCTAAAAAACAGATTATCGGATTTTTGCCATACTGGCTTTTGGAGCAGGCAAAGAATAACTATGCAGATTCCCTGACGACACTAACGTATTTCGGCCTCAATGTTGACGGCGATGGTCATATCATCAAACAAATAACTCCTCAACAGGATGATCCAGGATGGTATGCGCTGAATTCAGGAAAACTCGACCCGTTTTTAAAAAATGCAAAGGGAAACAACATCAAACTCTCTCTGTTAATTTCAGGTGGTGATGCAGGCGCAATAAATACCCTCGTGTCCAACCCTGCTCAGCATGCAGATACTCTTATCAGTGAGATAAAACCTCTTATGAAACAATATGGATTCAATGATCTTAATCTTGATATTGAATATAGGGTAACATCATCTTCTGTTACAGAAACTCATTTCACGCAGTTTGTTGAAGAGATAAAACAACAATTAATCAAGCAAAAATTGGGCACACTAACAATTGAAATCAGTCCTAACGATGTTATTAAAAACAATTTAATCAATACCAAAGCACTTGCATCAATTATTGATACCATGATCCTTATGGCATACGATTATCATTCACAGGGTTCATATGTAACCGGACCTGTTGCACCATTAAGCGGAGCAGGTGTTGATTCCGAATCTGATGTAACGACAGCTGTAGAAAAAGCACTCCAAACGATTCCTTCTGGAAAATTGATACTAGGTATGCCACTTTATGGATATGAGTGGGAGACACTTAATACTGCTGTCCGCTCTGCCGTTATCCCTGGGACGGGCGCTCTTGCAAGTGACAATCGGATGGAATCGTTTGTTCCCTCATGCGCAACGTGCAGCGCTTTTTTTGATACTGAAGCACAAGAAGAATTTATAGTCTATAAAGACAGTGACACTGGTACTATTCATCAAATATACTTTCCTAATCAAAATTCAATCAAGGCTAAAGTCGATTTTTCCAACAAAGAAAAGTTAGGTGGTGTGGCATTATGGGCGCTTGGCTATGAAGGGGACACAATGTTACATCCACTGAAAAATTATAAGTAATAATTAAAATGGTGGCCCATTACTTTTTTGAATCGGCTCCCCTTGCACTGTCCCTTCATTTGTTGTTTCATCAAATTGTATTGTTTGTCCAGCCTGTGCAGTCATAACCTGACTATTATTTTGTGAATCTTCATAAGCGGCCTGCATCGTGCCTTTCTTAACTATTGCTGTTATTGTCTGTTCTTCAGGATTAACCGAATATGCAACAGTGCTGTTAGTAAAAATAGAGACCAAACCAAAACTTCTGACGTTCACTGGTGCGTTTTGCGTATTCTGATACACTACCGAACCTTTATCCTGTAAAAATACAAAATTCTGCGGTAGTAGTTGAATAATGCTAACATCCGTGTCCGATGATAATGATACTGCTGCATCATTTTGTATAATGATCTGTGCTTTCCCATTTGATCCCGTACTTACTTTTTCTCCTTGCTGCAGTGATCTTACTGATGTTATCACAACAGGTTTTGCAGCAGTCCGGGAAAACCAATCAACAGTACCTGAGAAAGATGTAATTTCTCCTCGCAGTGAATCACTTGGCGCATTCGCCAGAGAAAATTTTGTTGTTATTGCAGGTTTTGAATTAAAATTAAAATTAAAATTGTTGAATGAAGCCCAATAATGATAACCCATGACTATTGCCGAACCAACGAAAAAAAATAACAGAAAAATAAGAACAGTCTTCATAACTAACATTATAGATGACATAAATGAGAATAGAAAATACAGAAATGTTCGGCAGCCATTAAACAAATCTTAAGTTTTCGTATGTTATAATTGAATAAATTACCAAGTAGCTTTCCTAATTGTACCCCGCTTAGTAATTATCTCAACCTATGCAACAGCACAACACTGCTATTATTTCTATTGATCATCTTCTCAAGCGCTTTGATTCATTCACCGCTGTAAATGAAATTTCACTTACCGTTGGAACAGGTGAAGTTTTTGCTTTTGTTGGACCAAACGGAGCAGGAAAATCAACAACAATCAAAATGCTGATTACGCTTCTCTCGCCAACCGCTGGAGATGTCTTGATTGCAAATTATGATTTGATAAAAGAATCAGACAAAATACGAAGAGTCATCGGCTATGTTCCACAGATGCTGTCTGTAGATGGCTCTCTTACCGCTTATGAAAATCTCCTGCTTCTTGCAAAACTCTATGATATTCCCAAAGACGAAAGAAACAAACGGATTGAAGATGTCTTAACATTTCTTGACCTTCAGCATGTTAAAAGTTCACTCGTTAAAACTTTCTCAGGAGGTATGATACGCAAACTTGAAATAGGACAAGCAATGATGCATCATCCCCAAGTATTATTTCTTGATGAGCCAACAACTGGTCTTGATCCTGTTGCTAGAAGAAATGTCTGGAAGCACCTTTTGGAACTGCGAAAACTTTTTGGAACAACAATTTTCTTTTCAACACACTACATGGAAGAAGCCGAAGAAGTAGCAGACCGGGTTGCAATTATGCATCAAGGGAATATTGCGGCAGTCGGGACAGTTGACCAATTAATAAAGCAAACCAAAAAGCCAAACGCGACCCTTGAAGATGCATTTATTTATTTCACCGGAACTACTATACAAGAAACCGGCAATATCCGCGAAATAAAACGGATGCGCCAAACAGCAAGGAGGTTAGGATAAGATGGATTATTTACAACAAAGCGTTAGAAAAGCATATTATATGGCAGAAATGGAGACACGAAAACTACTCCATGATCCAACAGAACTTGCTACGCGGACAATACAGCCGATTCTTTGGCTTGGGATTTTTGGTGAAGCGCTCAGTAGAGTAAGAGCCATCCCCACACATGGCGTCTCATATCTGCAGTTTATTACTCCCGGGATTCTGACACAGTCCGTTGTCTTTATCGCAATATTCTACGGATTATCGACCTTGTGGGAACGGGACAGTGGTATTCTTCAGAAATTTCTTGTAACTCCGACACCTAGACTTGCACTTGTTTGGGGGAAAATGGCAGCAGCAGGAATACGGGGAATAAGCCAAATTATTGTTATCTTTATAATTGCACTCATTCTTAATATCAAACTTGATTATTCGCTGTTATCAATTTTCGGAGCAATTGTAATCGTTCTTTTGGGTGCGGGATTTTTTACTGGTCTTTCAATGATTATCGCCTCAATTGTCAAAACCAGGGAGCGCTTTATGGGAATAGGTCAGGTGATAACACTTCCACTTTTTTTTGCATCAAATGCAATATATCCTATCTCAATCATGCCGTCATGGCTGCAGTTTGTTGCAACAATTAACCCTCTCACTTATATGGTGGATGGACTTCGAGCGATTCTTGTTACAAATTCCTTCACGCAGCTACCACTTGATATAGGGGTACTCCTTGTATTTACTCTCTTTATTTCAATTCTTAGTGCATATATGTATCCAAAAGTAGTGATTTAAAATTTAGTTGAGAGTTTGTGCAAGAAATGCAAGAGATTTTTCCATGAGTCTTGGGCAGCTTCTTTGTTATATCTGCCAGGATTTGTGTCGTTAAAGAAAGCGTGTCCGCAATTCGGATAAACTACCGCGTCAAAATTTTTGTCATACTTCTTCATCGCATCTTTTAACTCTGGAAGCGGATCAACCAAATTAGTATCTTGCTCCCCGTAAAACGCCAAGATAGGACAAGAGATTTTGTCTACTTTATCAAGCGGCTCCGGTGCATGACCATAAAATGGCACTGTCGCTTTGACACGCTTGTCTGAGGCCGCCAGTGCAAAAGCATAAGTGCCGCCGAAGCAAAATCCCAAAACGCCTACATTGCCATTCACCTGCTCGTTGCCCAAGAGATAATCAACACATGCTTTGAGTTTTTGCAACGTGGAAATGGCAAATTTAGGAGATTGAACAGGAGCAAAAATTTTCCGTAATTTTTTCTATGCTTCATCACGTCTTGCGGGATCTTTCATTTCTACAAAAAGCTTTTCATCAATTTTTTCAGCAATACCGGTTTCTGAAAGTAAATCCGGAGAAAGGACAACATATCCTTCATTTGCAAATCGCGCGGAAACATCTTTGATATGGTTATTCAATCCCCAAATTTCCTGGATGACAATAAGACCAGGGTATCTTTTCTTATCTTTTGGAGTTACAAAAAAGCCTTCAAAGGATTTCTTCCCTGGAATATGAATCATCTTTTGCATAGAAAAAATATAGATGAGAAATCTTTAATTATGCTTATTTTTATACGAAAAAACAGCAAGAGATGCTGCTGCAAGAACGATTGCAAAATCGCGAAAGACAATATCAAGCAAGTTGAGATTAAAAACAATAATCCCGCCAATTGTTAAAACGGAAAGAACAGCTGCATAAAATGTAAACTTTCCCGATATCAGCCAAACTGCTAAAAGAATTTCATAGAGGGAGAATCCGTTCAGCAAGATATTTTCCGGAACAGCATGCTGCAAAAATAACGGAAAAAAACCTATCCAGTTATCAGGACTGAGAAAAGAGGCAACTGATGCATATGCAAAGACACTAGCAATCGCCGTACGCAAAAGTAAAAAAGCCACTGTTTGTTGTTTCATTTATTTAGTATTTCAAATAACAAATTAAATATCAAGATTTACTATTTTGCTTCTTGTTTTTTGCTATAAAAACTATAGAAATGAAAACAATAATGATGATAATTGAAATTACTAATAAAACACTCAATGTTTGCGATAAAGGGTTCCAAAGGCTTCGCGGCTGGACAAGAAAGCCCGTTGTATTTACTTCATCATTTGGTTTACCAAATTGTAAATCAATATCATAATAATTTGTTGTTGGAAATGTATAAGAAAAATTGATGGTTCCATTCACATCTGACGTCACTTCTTTTGTATAGACAATTTTGTCTTTGCTCGGATCATTGTACGCAGTTTGTGTGACAACCAAACGTGCCGATTTATGAACAAGCCGTTTGCTTTCTGATAGATCGGTCAATATGTATGCAAAACCGACTTGCTCATTTACCAAAGGCGATAAGGGAGTTTGAAAAAGTGTTACAAGGACATTTCCTGCTCTTTTCTCAACACCTCCGTGAGCAGATACCCTAATGGGGGAAATAAGAACAAACAACAAAATAAGCAAAAGCGATAAAATCTTTTTCATTTGTATTCTTAAATCAAAGTTAGATATCAAAAAGATATCTAACTTCCAGTCAAGAATTTTATTGCATTACAACTACGACACCCATTTGACTTGGATTGAGATGATTATGATATCCCCACTTGCCGACTTTTGTGAAAGTGAAAGAATATGTACCGCCTGTTGACATTCCTTTTAGCTCATCAAAACCCGGATAATCTGTGTGTGTTGGATGCGGATTTGATGCAACCCACAAATCATCACTATCTTTATTCGTCCACGTTACTTTCTGCCCTGCCTTTATGGTAATTGTATGTGGTTCAAAACCGTCTTCTGTATACATTACTGCATTGCCGCTTGCAGGTGCAGCAGTTATCTGAGACGTAACACTTTGAGATGGAGCGGCTTGCTGAGTTGATTGAGCAGTTTGTCCACCTTGTGTTTGTGTATTTTGTGCCTGTTGATTGGAATTCTGTCCTTTCATCAGAAAATATCCGCCGCCAATAACAAGAATTAAAACGACGACGATTATACTATATTTACCCATTGGTCACCTCCTTTCACTATGTCTTATCTTCAGTATATAAAGCCGTCAAAAAAGAATTTTTATTACAGTTATTCAGCAACTGGATGATATTTCTTATCATACATTTCGAGTTTCTTTTCTGATTGCTTTTCATCCTGTTTGACTTGAGGACCCAAAAGAGTTTGCGCTGGCGTTGCATCTATTTTTTGCAAATCTTCGTGATAAGATTCATATAATTCAAGGCATTGCTGTGACGTATATTTTCCTTTTTCTCCAACGAGTTTCAACTCCGACATTTGTGTATTTGAGAGAGTAAGAGCATATGATAACGATTGAAACTTTTTATTATCAAGTGATTTATTCTGGGTATTTGTTATTTGACTATAAAGATAAGCAAGCGCTATTTTTGCTTTTTCATACTGATTTGATGCGGCTGCTATTTTGAAATCCACAATTGCTCTTTCCGAAAAACTCGTGAGTAACCCAGAAACCACAACAAAAAAAATAAGAACTGCAGTGAGTAACTCAATTGCTAGCAATGGCGATACAAAAAGTCGTCCAAAAAATCCGAAACTCTTTTCTTTAACTGTAATTCGTGACAAAACTTTTTTATGTAAGGCTCGCTTTGCAGAAACATCAGGCTCAACAGATCGCAATAATTGTAAATGTTTTACGATATCTTTTTCTTTCATAATAATTTTTTAAGTGCTTTAAGAGCGCGATGCAAAATCACCCGAGTATTGTTTTCAGTTTTATGAAAAATAAAACTTATCTCACTTATAGTTAACTCTTCAATATAATAAAGAATGATAACCTCCTGATATTCCTTTTTTATTTTTTTTAGCTGTAACACAATTCTATTAATTTCCTGCTTTGTCTCTAAATTATTTTCACTTTTATCCAATGTGCCTAGAAGTCGTTCATCAATCTCTTCCAAAGAGATATTTTTCCGATTCTTCTTTTTCCGGTAATAATCAATGACAATTCCCCGAGCAATTTCGTACAATAGTGCTTTGTTGTTTGCAACCGTCTCTTTCTTTAAAAGTTTCCAAAACTTGGTAAAAATATCCGCTGTTAAGTCATTTGCTGTTTCGTAATCAGAAACTTTAAAATAAACATACCTAAAGATGCCAACAACAAATCTGCGATATACATCATTAAATAATTTTTCCTCCATAAATAAAGCCGTAAAAATAGATAATTTATTACGAAGTATAACAGATGCTGAATTGGAAAACGAAAAATTGCGGCAATTAGAAAAACTTCAACTGAGTTGTGCTCGTTTGTGCACTGACATTGCTTTGAATGTTCCTCTCATTTCAAATAACATTCCTTTCTCCACAAAACAGGCATCCCCTTTGTTTAGTAAAACTTCTTTATCATTAACTGTTAATTGCAAAATACCTTCAAATACATAATAAATTCTGTTATATTCAGCAAGTTGTTTTTCGAAATGATCTATCACTTCGATTAGTTTCAAGCAAACTCCGTGTGAATCCTCAGGATTAATATCCAAATCCTTCATTTGTGAAGATGCTCTAAAATATTTATCTGATTTTCTAGCCACAACAAACATATTATGTGCACTTGTTCCCTGGCGAACAAACACCTTTGGGACTTCCCTGTGAATTGATATTGCAATCTGAGATTCTTTTATCACAGAGATAGTGCGGTTTACTTTTGTGTATCTGCGCAAATTCTGCTACCGTATGACGGTAGGTAAGGTAATAAAAAAATGAAAAAAATGCCAAAATGATGATAATGAGCACTAAAATATATCTCATATGCTACGCTAAAAAAGTATAGCATGTTTAAGATGTAATTTAAAACATTAATGGATATGCGCCGGTAAAGTACAATAGAATCCCATTGCATCGCTAAAAGTAAAATACCAAAGAATACTTATGACAATGAGAATAATACAAAGTAAATATTGGGTATTCACAAATTTACTTGGCAAAAATACGAACCACGCAGCAAGTGAAAAAAACTGAAATACAAGCCAAAAAAGGATGATACTAGCTGCAACAGGAATTTTGGGAATCATAAACAATTCCACCAGAGGAACACACAAAACAGCCAAGCAAATAGGCTGAAGTATTTTTCTAGATTTTCTCCTAGCCGTATAATAAAATCCAATACCTACACCAACCATTCCAACGAATGAAATACTATTAACTAAAAACGGCAGTGAAAAAAAGTACACATAGTTATCAAAAATCGCACTACCATAAACTGTCAGTTTGTTATGAATTAATCGAGCTGCCAAGATACTTCCACTTCTGTCATCGTGAATATCTCCTACTAATTTCAAGTTAACTTGTGTTGGAACTAGATAAAATTGTGATTGAAAACTTTTACACAGAATAAAATGCTGGAGATAAAACCCCTGGATGATAAAAATAACGATAAGGATAAATATTTTCTTCTTCATAACTGATAAAAAGTTGCAAATGTATCGTGATTTAGATTCGGTAAGGAGATATTCTCAATGAATGTATGAGGAAAAAATTTTAATTCTTGGTCATTTGGATCTGCGGAAATATACAACACTTTTGCATTTTTATCTTTTTTTGGTTTTTCCCAAACAGTGTTTTTTTGCGCTATGATATAAGGTAAATTCGGGTTATAAAATTTAAAGTAAACATAATTGATTCCGCCAAATTCACTTCCATTTATAACAATATATTTATATTGATGCTGTAATCTTGTTGCTTCTAAGACAAGTTGCTTATACCCTCCTCCCCAGGATATTATACTGTCGAAAGGATATTCAATAAAATAAACATCATAGAAAGAAATTAAATTATAGGTAAAAATAATAACAAGTGCTGTCAAAACAACCTTTGCTTTCTTGCCTTTTATAAAAAACAATTGCGTTGCGCCGAGGCCTGTTAAAATTGTTAATGGTATAACTAATAAAAAAGAACGCAGTTCATGAGGACTTGGAATAGTAAGAGCACCTGCGATTGGTGCGACAAATAGCAAAAATAATATAAATATCCTCAGAAACCCTTTACTATTTTTCAAAAAGAAATATATCCCAATCAATAACAATGGCAACTCGGTCCGCAAAACGGGTCCAAAACCCAACACACGCTGTCTATCAAATCCATCCCCAAAACTAAAAAGATATGACAAGCTAAAATACGAAAGAAAGTTTTGCAGATAGACCAAAGGATAAACAACAATCTTTTTAAACAGTGACAATTGAGCATATTGAGAAAATGCAGACGTCTCATCAAATCGAGCAATCCCTCCATTAGTAAAAGAAAATAAGACCATTGGCAGTATTCCAAAAATTGCTAGCAAAAAGAAAAGTATAATATACTTTTTGGCGGTCGTTTTTCTGTAAAGATATAAAGCGAAACAAATAAGTGTTATTGGGGCAATAATCCGAAAGGCATCATAGGTATAGATACTCGCAACTAATCCTAAAAAACAAATTCCGACCGACATGAGACTTTTGTTGTTGATTGTTTTGAGAAAGAAAAAACAAGCAGTCAGATAGAAAAAAAGTCCTACATTAACTTCAAAACCAATTCGAGAAAACATCACATTCCATGGCAAAACAGCAAATAAGAATGTTGTAAGTAAACAAAATAGTGTTTCCCTTTTCTTTGGCAAAAAATGCTGATCCAATAAAATAATTTGTTTTAAGAAGAAATAAAATACAAAAATTGAGATACTTCCAAAGAAAAAAGAAGGAAATCGTACAGCGAAATCTGTCGTACCAAATGGTATCATTGCGGCACTTGTAAGGTAGATATATACTGGCATTTTATATTCCCCGAATGCACGAAATGCCATAGGAAATGGGTTTCCATACTCGTCTTTCCCCGTGTGTAAAATTGCTGCAGCATTATAACCGATGGATGCTTCATCGATATACAAGCCAAGCGGTACATTAGTTAGATGATAGAACCGCAAGCAAACTCCAAGAAGAATAATAACAATAAGAACAAAAATTTCAATACGGAACGATGGAAAAAATTTATGCACGAGTTAATTATAACAGCAGAAAAATGTTGAGTAAATGAAAATATAAATAGTTTTGATTTTGTTTTTTTAAAAATTCATGCGATACTTACAATATGTACTATAATGCAGTAAAAAATTTTATCCTCGTCTTTCTCTTGTGTATTTTCTCCCCGCTTCTGACAAACCCTGCAAATGCACAACAAGCCTCTTCCTCTCCACAAAAAGCAGAATTTATCAAAGCAACGGTTGTAGGGGTGGAAGGAATAAAACAAAACCCTTACTCTGACTATCATTCCTCAATTGAAACTCTGGATGTTGTTATAGAAGACGGAGTTGATACAGGAAAAACTGCCCACGTACAATATGACACGCAAGGTATTAATAGCCTCGTACTAAATATTGGTGATACAATAATTCTTGCAAAGACGAATAATCCTTCTGGGCAAGCAACATATTCTGTTGAAAGTAAATATCGACTAGCTCCTATCTCTCTTATCACAATTATTTTTATAGTATTGGTTGTACTTGTCGTGGGATGGCGAGGGCTCGGTTCATTCATCGGCCTTGCTATTAGTCTTGCAATCATTTTTATGTACATCGTTCCGCAAATTCTTGCTGGAGCTGATCCTTTGACGGTCTGCATGATTGGAGCAATTATTATTCTCTTAATTACTACTTATACAGCACATGGCATATCAAAACAAACGACAATTGCTCTTGTATCCACCTTGCTTGCTCTTTTTTTAACATATGGATTATCGATTCTTTTTGTAAATCTCTCGTTGGTAACAGGATATATTGATGAAAATTCAATTGCAGTTCATTTCGGTACTGAACACTTAATAGATGTGAAAGGATTACTTCTGGGAGGAATCATTATCGGAACACTTGGAGCACTTAATGACATTACGATTACTCAAGCCGCAACTATGTTTGAGTTGGCACAGACTGATAGACAACTTTCTCATAAACAACTGTTCTGGAAAGGCTTACGGGTTGGACGTGAACATGTTGTTTCGCTTATTAACACACTTGTTCTTGCTTACGCAGGTTCATCTCTTACTATTTTTATCTTTCTTTTTTATAACTCATCGTATTATCCTCTGTGGGTAATACTTAACAATGAAACGCTCAATGAAGAGATAATACGAACAATCTCCGGGACAATGGGTCTTGTGCTTGTGGTGCCGATTGTGACTTTTATGGCAGCTTATTTTGCAACCAAACCTCAAAAAAGGGTATAATACACTTCAATAATTCATTTACCGCTTATGAAACAAAAACTTTTTGGCATCTTTGTCACTATTCTTTTTCTTTTTTCAATAGCATGCTTTTTGCCACATACCATCCATGCCGATCCACCTGACGAAAAAGATCCGGGAGAAACCTATGCACGCGCAAATGTCCTACAGGTGCTAAGTGCTGGAATACACAATAATTCTGGTGGTGCTATAACCTACAATGAGAATCTTAAAGTGCAGTTTGTGGAAGGAAGAGAAAAAGGGAAAATTATAACCGTCGGTTATTCCAACGATGCACGATTCGGAACGAAACAAATCATTAATAAAAATGACCTCGTTATTATCGACAGCAAACCTGATCCCTCCGGAAAAATGTTTTATATTCTCTATGATCCTTATCGACTCAACACTTTATGGTGGATACTGGGAGCATTTGCCCTCCTCGTTTTACTCATTATTGGTAAAAAAGGCATCGGCGCACTTGGCGGCTTGGGAATAAGTATTTTGGTGATTCTCTATTACATATTGCCAAACATTTTAAAAGGTCATGATGCATTAACAGTTTGCATAACCGGGGCAATTGCTATCTTATTTGTTACAACATATGTTGCGCATGGAATATCAGTTAAAACAACCGTTGCGCTTATTGGCACTGCTCTATCACTCATTCTTGCTGCGATTCTTTCTTATTGGGCTGTACAGGTCATGTATTTATTAGGAATCGGCGATCCAAATTCCTATGCCTTACAACTTTCAACAACATATAATGTAAACCCACAAGGAATATTTTTGGGAGGTATAATCATAGGAACATTGGGAGCACTTAATGATATTACGACAACGCAGGCAATTACGATATTTACTCTTGCAAAAGAAAATCCAACACAACATGCTTCCCACTTATATTGGAAAAGTATGCATATCGGCAGGGAACATATCATTTCAATGATCAATACTCTTGTTCTCGCCTATGCAGGAACTTCTTTATCAATTTTTCTTTTCTTCTCTTTTAACCCGGCAAACCTCCCTTGGTGGCTTCTTCTTAATGATCAGGCAACAATGGAAGAAATAATTCGGGCGATAGTTGGCAGTGCAGCGCTAATTCTCGCAGTACCTATTACAACATTATTAGCCTCATGGATTAGCCTTAAGAAAATAAAATTTGTGTGGGTCTGAATTATCTATATTTCAACAGTAAATTTATTTTCTCTATCAGCATGAGGTAGTGGTTTATATAAATGAGGAGAAATAGTATGGTAAAACGGAACTGCCAGTAAATAGATTATAGACGCAAGACCAGCAATAAAAAAACTGACAGGTCCATGCAAAAATAATGCAAGGAACAATCCTCCCCAGGTAAATGCTAATCCTAGCGCAACAGATAATACTATTGTTGTTAAGGGACGTTTAGCGATATGTTGAGCAGTCGCAGCTGGCGCAACCAATAAAGCAAATACCAAGAGAACTCCGACAACAAGAATTGCTTCTGTTACAGTCAGCGCAAGAAGCACCATAAAAATAATAGAAAGTAACTGGACAGGAACTCCTCTTGCTTCTGCAACTTCTGGATCAGTTGAAGCAAAGAGTAATGGACGGAACATAATAAGAAGCAAAAGTAAGCTTACACATGCAGAAATAATGCTTAACAGTAAATCATAGGATGTAACACTCAAAATTGATCCAAAAAGTATTCCCACAGCTTCATTGGCATTTGTTGTGTAGAGTTTTAGGAACAATATCCCAAGACCCAAGGCAAAGGATAGAATCATGCCAATTTCCACATCTCGTCCTTGTATTCGTTTCCCAAGAAATCCCATTCCTAAAGCTGCAAGAATGGTAAAAATAAATGTTCCTGTCAAAGAACTTACTCCTATAAGTGCCGCTCCCGTTGCTCCGGCAAAACCTATGTGAGAGAGTGCATGTCCGGCAAATGCTTGTGCTCTTAAAACGACAAAATATCCAATGATAGCAGATACAATTGCAATAATTGTTCCTGAAAGAAATGCATATTGTATAAATTGATGCTGTAATAACTCAATCATATGTTTTTCTTTACTAATAATCGAACCGGCAGATACACTCCAAATGATAGTGTTGCAATATAAAAAGACACAGGTAAATTGGTTTCGGCTGCTAGAAAAATGCTAATCCAGCTATAGAGAAGTCCCAAAACTGTCGCAAGCCCTATTGTTTGATATGGGCCTTTGATCAATCTTATAGCTGTTGCAGCAGGACCGACAAGAAGCGTAAAAATAAGAAGAACCCCCACAACTTGTACTGAAACCGATACAGTAATAGCAACCAAGATAAGAAAAGCAATTGCCAGTTTTTGTGTAGGAACCCCTCTTGCCTCTGCTACCTCCGGATCAAACGAACTAAAAAGTAGTGGTCGAAATACTAAGAGAACAAGACCTATTGTCATAAGGCTAAAGAAGGCTGTAATTAAAACAGTAAGAGAGCTTATACCAAGAATTGTGCCAAAAAGGATGCTGTATGCTTCCTCTGCATACCCTCTATAGAGAAATAAAAAGAGTACACCGAAAGCGAGCGCTAAGGTAAACATAATACCAATGGTGATATCCCGTTCTCGAAGTTCCTTTCCTAACGATCCAATACCGATTGCCGCTGCTATCGTAAATGCGAGCAAGCCATAAATAGGATTGACACCCAGCCAGACCGCCCCTGCTGCTCCTGCAAACCCAACATGGGAAAAGGCATGCCCAGCAAACGTTAATCCACGAACAAGCATAAAATATCCAATAATTGCAGCACCTATTGAAACAAAAAATGAGGCGATAAAAGCATTTTGGATAAATGAATATTGTAGAATATCAAACATAGGTTAATGTTCTTCTCCAATAACAAATAATCTTCCTTTTGCTCTTACTACTTCAACTGGTGAATTGTAGAGCTTGGATAATCCTTCGCTTGTAATAACGTCCTCTGATTTTCCAATTGCGCTGTGTGTATTTGCTACATAGAGGACTCTGTCAATAACCGGCAGTAAAAGGTTACTATCATGAGTAACAAGGAGTACTGTCATTTTTCTATTTCTCGCAATTTTTGTAATGAGAGAAACAACCACTTGTGCATTAGTTATATCTAAATTGGATAATGGCTCATCGAGTAGAAGAATTTTAGGATGAGTTAAAAGTGCTTGAGCAATGAGCAAACGCTGTTGTTCTCCTCCTGACAATTTCCCAACTGGCATATCAGCCAGATGTTTCATGTCAACTTCATCCAAAGCTTGTTCAACATGTTTATCACGTTTTTTATTTGGTAAAGCAATTCCCCATTTATTTCCATCCAATCCAAATCCAACAACATCACGCGCTCGCAAAGCTAAATCTGCTTCAAGTGTTCTATGTTGAGGTGCATAACCAATTTCATTATTCCCACGTTTCGGCGTTTTTCCAAGAACAGTAATACTTCCTGATGTTGGCTTGTAGAGTCCAAGCAGTAATTTCAATAACGTGCTTTTTCCGGCTCCATTTGGACCAAGGATAGCAATAAACTCACCTTCATTTATTGTCAATGAAATGTTATGAAGAATAGCTCTTTCTCCTAGAGTAAGATCGACATTCTCAAGCTCAATAATTGGTGTTGACATAAGCTCTATTGTACTCTAAGTTAATGTGAAACGGTAGTGGAAGCTAGTGCATTTTCTAAAGCAGTAAGTTGACCCATCATCCAACTTTGATAATGTTTGTTTGTTGGCATTGTTTCAGTAACAGGAACAACAGGAATGTTTTGTTGTTTTGCTTCATTTTGTAGGTTCGTGGTTATTGGTGTAATTGTTTGTTCGTTATAAATCAACACCTTCACTTCTTTACCTGTAATCTGATCATTTGATTTTGCTACATCGTCAGCAGATGGATCATTTCCTTCTGCAACTGCTCTCTCAAATGCAAGCGGAGTAAGTACGTTTAGTCCTTCAGGTCCGGTTTGATACAAATAAATTGTTTCTGTTAACCCAACAGGTGTTCCAGTATATTTTGCTTTTATGTCGGCAATCTTTTGTTGTAATGGTTGTAATGAATTATCAAATGTCGCGAGATTACTATCAAATGTAGAGCTATCAGCAGGATCAGCTTTCTTAAGCGAATCTGTTATACTTGCTGCAATTGTTTGTACATTATCAACTCCATACCACACGTGAGGGTTGTCAGGTAATTTATGGTTAGCAATATCTACTCCAGTCAATACAATTCTGTTTGAGTTAGGTGATGCTGATAGCAACTTATCCATCCACGTATCATAATCATCGCCATTTTTAATTACAATTTGCGCTTTCGATACAGCTTCAGCGTCTTTAACACTTGACTCATATTCATGAGGATCTGCGTTGGGATCTGAAAGGATACTCAATACTTGCACCTTATTACCACCAAGTTGCTCTGCAATATCTCCATAGAAATTTTCTGCTGCAACGATATTAATGATGTTTGATTCGGCTTGGTTAGAAGGAGACATACTGCCCGTTTTGGAGGTTTTATAGAGAACAAAACCAATCCCTATTATGACTAAAACAATAATACCAATGGTTAATTTATTTTTCATAAATACTTATTTCTGACAATCCTCACAAATACCATAGAACTCAAGCGCATGACTTGTTACTTTGAACTTCTTTTTCTTCTCAATATGATTTTCCAAAACATCAATATTGCAGTCTGACATATCCTGAATCTGCCCACAGCGGGTACAAACCAGATGATGATGTTCTGCTTTTGATGCAAGCTCATAACGAAACTTACCTTCCTGGAATTGAATTTGTCTGGTAAGTCCTTTTTCAGTAAATGTATTAACAATTCGGAAAACAGTTGCTGGATCTGTCTCGACATTCTTTTCCTTAAGATAGTCAATCATCGTCTGAACATCCAAAGGTTTATCTGAAGTCTCAAGTAAATACATGAGATTCATACGTGCAGGAGTTGCTCGAAGATTAACTTCGTTTAATTCATTTTTACAATCATGTTTGATTTTTGCGTTTACCATATTTTTGCAATCAACTTGCATTAGTATATGCGATATAATTGCGTTTGTCAAGAGACAAAATTACTTTCTAAACTGGCTTGCACATCTGCGTCGGAAAAATAACAGTTCCACCGGGGTATATTCTATTGATGTCAAAATTATTTTGTCTTTGTATAGTGAGTAAACTATTTGCAATTTCTGTATTACTTCCGCGGCAGCCGGCATCAAGTAAAATTTCCTTCTCCATTCCCCACACCGTATCACCGGAATGTACTGGCTTTTTTATCTTTGCTATGGTAATAAGTCGCTTATTGCCTTTCGGCGAGGCTTTTTTATCAGTGCTTCGCTCGTGATTCTCTCCTGTGGGGTGTATAAGCTTTCCCATATTTTCACTGCCAGGAAAAACGCTCGCTGATGAATGTGGAATTGGACTTCTAAAGTCATGTCGCATTGGCTGATCCCCTCTTAATCCCCAAAATAGCCCTCCTCCCAATACCGATGCTGCTGTAGCAGCTGCCACAAAACTCCGTAATCTTTTTCTTATTTTTTTTGGAACTGCAGAACTATAGTTTCTCTCATTTACTTCTGACTCCTCATTTTCATGTTTTTCATGAGTATGTTCGTGACTATTATGTTTCGCGCAATGACTATGATTTAAATTTTTCTGCGTCGGTCTAAAAATCAATGTCCCTAATGTTCCACTGGCAATCGCCGAAATTGGTTCAGCTATACCATACTTTTGGCGAATTATCTCACTTCCAAAAGCAAGTGCAGCTGAAGGTAGATCCATTATTAACATATGTTTTATTAAATCTGTATCATGATGGTTAGCTGTACCGTCCCTTTTCTTTTGCCAATATCTTCGGAGAAGAGGAGCTCCCAAAAGTGTATTAAGTCCCAACGAGGTTCCTGCTGCATAAATACAGATCGGATTTTGTGCAATCTCAGAGCCCAATCCTAAATCTATACCTGCTTTTACTGCAACGGCTGCTGATGTGCCGGCAAGTATAGTATGTGCAATCTTCCGTCTTCTTTGTTGTTGCTCAGGTGATAGACTTGGATTAATTACATTTCCTGCTTGTAATCCGAAGGTACCGGCATCAACGAGATTATGAAGGCCATCCACGAATACTGCAGGTGAGGAGTTACCTGTTATCATTTCAGCCAAGCCAGCTGCAAATGTACTTGCTACAGTCGCTCTTTGCCATAATTTGGACACCACAGGATGATGTTTATCAGGATGTTCTGAATGACTATGTGACTCTATATTTTTTCTTTCTTTTCTTCTTTGTTGAATTTGCTGTAATCTTTCTATCATAATCGCATTCGCCTCTTAAACCTAAAGAATCCCATTAAGGGATTCTTTAGTGTATTGTGTAAAATGTCATGCCAAAGACATTTAGCCTACCCGTCTAGCGTTATACATAAGTGGCAAATGCTAAAGCAGACGGGCCAAATGTCTTTTTAAGCCGCAAGACGAGCGGCATCGTCTTTGCTTAAAATTTTAAACAGCTTCATGCCATTGCTCTCAGCTTTAGCTGCTTTCTTTCCATTTTTCATAGTAACAACTGTTACTTGACCATCTGGAACATCAACAAATTGTCTGGTTTTAACATTATAGAATTTCAACATTCCTCACCCCCTTTACTCAATAAATGCTGGTGACTTGCATTTAGTATACGCAATTAAATCGCGTTTGTCAAGATAGTTTTCTATGAAATAGATTTGGAGAATTTTTTTGGCCGTAGCGTATGGCTATTATTAATGATTAACGAAGGTATTAAAGACGTATCCTGATAAAAGTCCTACTATAATAAAAACAATAAAAGTAAAAATTGCTGCTTGGAGTGACTGTTTCTTGGCACTCTTCGGATCGAAATGATGACTGTATTCATCATAAGTAACTATATATGCAATGATTCCTGCAAAAGGACTAAAAGTCAGCGTTGCAGAAAGAATTAAAGCAGCTACGGGACTCATATATCTTCAGTATACCATCCTTTCTTTAAGAAAAGTTTAAGTGACTTTACCTATCAAAAAGGTTACAGAATTTTTTTATTACTTATTTCTAATTTTTCTAACCCATTTACCTGTTCTCTACACCATTGTGAATATTTCTTAGGATTTTTTCTCAATCGCTGAAGGAATTTTTCCCACGCAATCCATTCGTAATCTTCGACCTCTTTCGGATTGAGCTTGGGGTCTTTTGAAACTGTTGCGAAATATACTGGACTAATTTCATTCTCCACGATACCTCCCATTTCTGCTCGATATCGAAAATTAGGTAAAACAACTTGCAATGTTTCCGGGACCAAACCCAATTCATATAGCAAACGTCTTTTGATGGAGTCAACTGTTGCCTCTCCCGGTCCTGGATGTCCACAACAACTATTGGTCCATACTCCTGGAAATACTTTTTTACTTAAGGCACGTTGTGTGAGTAAGAACTTTCCCTCCTTATTGAAGACATAACAAGAAAACGCACGATGAAGAGGGGTATTTGCATTATGTCCTGCCAACTTTGGCATCGTCCCGATTTCTTCATTGTTAGCATTGACCAAAACAATCAATTCTTTCATATTTACATCCTAACATTCGTAATATCAGGTCCGTTTCTCGGTTCCAACTTATTACGAAAAACAGGTTCTGTTTTACCCAAGCGATATTGCTCAAGTGCAGATGAAAGTAACTTTCTATCTACTGCAAACTGTACTATTTCACGAGATGTATCTCTCGTATTTGATTCCTGAAAAAGCGTTTTTACCCGCATCCATCTCTTATCTTCTACTTCCGATCCTACTTTATGTAATAAATCACCTCGCTTACCACTAAACACAACTACTTTTATATCACATCTGCTGCCATCAAGAGTCTGTAATGAGATTTCTGAACTTCCTTCTGCAAATGTTGCTTGATGGAACTGGTGACCCAACATGTCAACTCCGTCTTTTCCAATAACTTCTTCTGCAATTGCCCCCATTAATGTTGATTGTTGATCTTCGGGTCCTGAGTCAACATATTGTATTGTTTCTTGTACTATTCCACGTTGCCCGGCTATTCTTCCCGTTTCCGGTTTATCCATTAATTCTTTTACAGTAAGAATTGGTAATTCTTCATCAGTTACGGTACTCAACTCGTTTAAAATGATAATAACACCAATACCTACAACAGTTCTTATAGCATTATCGGCAACTTTATTCTGTTCACCTTCTGGTGAAACACCTTCCACACCCACCATCATTTTCGTATAATTGTTCCTTTTAATTGTTTGCCTTTTATAAAATTTGTTAAAGAGTCCACTTTGTTGCCATTGATAATTACTGTTTCAATGCCATACTTTGTCATCAACAGTGCTTCTTCTACCTTATGTTTCATACCTCCTGAGAAATCAATAACTTCCATTTTTTTAATATACCGTTTTACCGTTTCCCAATTTGATTGTGTGATTTCAGGAATAGCTTTATTATTTTCATCCAAAACACCATCGACATTACAAAGTTGAATAATTTTTTCAATCGTAAAATCATGCTTTAACAGATACCGAACTAAGAGATTTAGAGAAGTTTCTCCTGAATAAATAGCAATTTTTTGTTTCGTATCAAAAATCCCATCGCCATGAATTACTGGAATTAATCCTTGATGCAATGCTTCAAGGATAGGATCAAAAAAAAATGTATCTGTTTCTGCTTTTTCAGTAAGAAGAGAGCTTCTGGGACTAAAAGAAATTACAGGAAGTCCAACCTCTATAAAAGCATCAATGAAAATTCTGTTAATTTCCTGGGCATCTCTGGCGACTTTTGCAAGTCCCCAACGACTTGTGTAGCCATTTTTGCGAATGTACTTTGCAGCAGACGGATGGGCAAAACTTCCGACTCCATGACTGATAACTATCGGCGATTTTATTTCTCTCAATGACTGAGCAATTGCCTTGATTGTTTTTTTCTTAGCAGTATACGCAATAGCCTTGTTAGTAATAACAGAACCTCCAATTTTGAAACAATATAATTTTTGTGTCATTTGATGATCTTTTCTTAATCTCTCAGTGCTAGTGAAATAAACAAATCGCAAAGCATGTTTTGTCAAACTGTATATATAAAATTAACAACTCTCGAATTAAAAAAAGATTAAATATTTTAGAGCTCTTCTAATATATCTCTTTATTCTAGCTTATTTATTACTAATAATGGCAAAAAAATTCCATGTAAATTTTTTAATCTTTCCTTAATGGCTATCTGCTTATCTTATATCAGATGGTATGGCTAGGAATAAAAAATTCTCTATTGTCAATAAAACGAAAAACAAGAGAGTTGTTATACTTTCTTTAATTCTATTAGTTACTATCTTACTTAAAACCACACCAACTTCTACCTATGCTCAAGGTTTATTTCAGCTTGTTGTAGGGGTTAGTGTACAACCATACTATAAAATTCATGTTCAAGGAAATGCACTCTACATTAGTACTAATATGAATCTTTACATAAACAATAAAAAAATTATTTATGATCACTAAAGCAAAACTCAATATGCTTTTAGAAAATCGACAGTCCTTTTCCGCTCATTCAAAGCTTTGTCTGCTCCGTCCCGATAGATTAGTAATAAATTTTCAAGTATTTTTTTGTCAAGAATAATTGACGAAGACTCTAACTCTTGTTGTGTTTTTTTTACATGGTCATATATATGAGAACATATTTCGTCAATTATTTCATACCAAAAGAGTTTCTGAAGTTTTGGGATTGTTTTTTTTATCTCTATTTTTTGTGTTGTTATTATTTTCTTTTCCCTAGCTTTTTTTAAAAGGAGTGCAACAGCAAATGAGACGTGTCCGTTAGAAAGGTCTTCCTCCCAGTCGTGTGCATCATCATGCAATTGTTTTGCAATGAGATAATGTACGAAAAAATTATAAAGAGAAATAAATTCTTTACTTTTCTGTTTGTATCCAAGTAATAGAAGTATTGTCATCGGGCCTAATCCGTGACCCAAGGACTTACGAGCAAGTTGTTCAAGATCTCCATACTTAAACTGTTCTATTTCTTTTTGATGTATCACTCCATTATCTACTACTAAACGACAATTTGATACTTCCCATATATTCGCGTATTCTATGTCGTCAAGCACTGTATGAAAAAATGTAGCAACAGCAGTATTTTTTACAAAAGCAGTATCAAAGATCCGAGTTAGTCTTCTCAAATACATATTTGCCAAGGGAAGAAATTTTGGATTTCCTTCATCATCAAGAAAGTCATCGTAAATCGTATAAGCAAGCCATCCCAATACATTTGCTTGACCCAATAAGATAATATCTTTTTTTTGAATATCTTTTCCATTCTCACCCAAAGACTGAAGAAAGTAGTAAGGCATAAGAGGAATTTGTTTAGTTGTATCTTTGTAGATAATTTTCCCCAATAGTATATCTCCCCTTTTGGTAAGTTCTTTATTGCTAAATTTCAATAATTTAGTATTCACTATTTCTTCTATATATGAATTTATTTTTAGATCACTGTTTTTTTTATGTGATCTCATTTCTTCTGTGCGTTTTATAAATAACGAAATCGCTGCGAGACAAAAGACAGTTGTGAGCGCCGATGAACCTGCATAGTATTTCTTACCTTTCTGTGCAGGATCAATACAAAATGCATACGCGTGCCACTCCTGGTGTTTTTCAAAAAGGTATGCAATACTACTTTCTAATTCATGAACAGGAAATTTTCCGTTGAGCAACGCAAGTACAGCAAGGGATGTATTTAATGGATTCTCCCAGTATCCTTTTTTATTTCTATTTGCAAGAAGTATATTTTCAATATTTTTTTTATCATTATAAAAACGTGAAAGAAAATAGAAAAAAGGATACACAGATGGATAATATGGCGACTGTAGATCTTTCCTTTGTAATCTCTTTTCAAAAAACAACTGTAAGCTAGGAAGAGTTGTTTCCTGCATAGATAAAAAATATGCAATGTTACTATTAACTACAACATCAGTATCGTCCCACCCTGAGGTATCTTCTGAAACAAGCCAGGTTTTATATGGACCTCCTTCTTTTTTTTCGGTCTTTGTCAGCAGTCGTACGATATGAGCAATAGCTGAACCCGTAATGAGTTTATTATCAAATAAAAAAAGAGCATTTAACGCACAAAATGTATCATCTAGATCATCAGGATACGGCATCGTTGTAGATTCTTTTGAAGATTTTGACCAATAATTCCATGACCAATGGTCACTTTTCTGTGAAAGAAGAAAATGTGAGGCTTTCTTTTTTATCTGATACAGAAGTGGTGTATCAGAAACATTCGAAAGTACTTCCAAAATAACTGCCGTAATAAAATTTGTGCGATACGAAAAAGAATCGGCAAAATTATCCTGCGTACTTGACGAATAACTGATAAACCCCCCATCATGCTGTTGTTGGTTGGCAATATAGTTGATACTTTCTTCAAGTATTTTTCTGTTTATCATGGTTGTATTTGATTAAACGGAAATGATATGGAAAATGTAGTCCCTTCAAAGAGCTTACTTTTTACTAAGATAGTGCCATTAAAATCCTTCTGTACGATCTCTTTTATTAAATATAACCCAAGACCCATGTGGGTATTTTTTTCTTTAGTCGTAAAAAGTGGATCAAAAATTTTTTTAATATCTTTTCTATCCATACCAGCTCCGTTATCAGAAACAATTAAATATATTTTCCCTCTTTTCTTATAGAGCTCCACATGAATAATTTTCTTTTTCTTCGTTTTTTTTATATCCTCAAATGAATCTAGAGCGTTGCTTATTAAATTTGTAACAATTTGATTAAATTTCAACGGATTACCATAATATTCTATTTCTCGTGTCTTTTTATACTGAATTATTACTTTTGCCAGGTTTGTATTGTAGCGGAATAGTTTTACTACATGGTCTATTTCTGCGGAAAGGAAAAAATGATGTAATTGTTCTGACTCTTGTATCTGTTTACGTGCTATTGCAATAAATGTTTCAAGACGTTTCGTACCATACATTGCTCGACGCAAGTATTTTTTAATATTGGTTGTTTTGTTTATTTGAGAGATTTTACTTTTACTTTCTTCATTAATGTTTTCTAAGTTAAGCGATATAAGATTAAGTGGAGTCACCAGATCATGGAAAAGTCCACCCGCAAGTTTCCCAAACTCAATAAAATGGTAGAGTTGGGCAATTCTTTCTCCTTCGGCCTGCTTCAATTGTGCTGTCCTTTTTTCTACTGTTTCTTCCAAAATATCTCGTTGACGCTGCAATTCTGCTTCGGATCTTCTTGCCCTTTGGAGTGATTTTTGTATTTCTCTATTAGATAGCCAAGAAACCAAAGAAATTATACCGAGTGTGAGAGCGTAAACAATTGCATCTGTCATATGGATAATTTCGTATTTCCATTTATTTTCAGTGTGACAAAGGCCTGCTATCTCACAATACGACATGAACAAAATTACAAAAGCACTCAATACGCTTACAAGAAAAGCTTTTCGAGATGAGAGCAATATACCGGTAAGAATAATTATCAAACAATATAATAGTAGTGACACAGGTAGATCTGGACCATAATGAAAACTAACATAGAGATTGATACTAAAAAGAATAGCAAGAAAAAAATAACTTACCAAAGTACTTCTTCCTTTTCGTGAAAGAAATAATAAGAAGCAAAAAAATAGCAAAAAAATTGCAGTTGTACCCGGATAAAGTCCGTGATAATTTTTAACGGTAAAAAATTTTATTACGTTAAAAATAAAAGCAAAAAAAGTTAAAGTGACAAGAGAACTAAGAAGTATACGTAAGATAAATGTATTATCTTCTTTATCGCTTGATAAAAAATAAGCATTACTGTTTCTTTTAATCACAAAAATAATTGCTTTGTATTATAACAGACTAAGTATTCTTAGTTTTATTAAAAATAAAAACTAACTCCAGTCTAACATTGACTCATTAACACGTAAAGCAACTTCTGTTAACTGTTTTTTGTTTCTTGATTTTTTGTCTGTCAAAACTTTTTCCAATAAGCTCTTCATACTTCTCACCTCCTTTCACCATTCCAATTTATATCCTATTCCATGAACTGTTTTTATCAGTTGTTTCTGAAATGGTTTATCAACTTTTCTTCTTAAATAATTCACATGAACGTCAACAACATTGGTGAAAGAATCATACGAACTATCCCAAATATGATCTAAAATCATACTTCTGGTAAGAACTTTTCCATGATTTCTGATAAAATACTCAAGAAGATCAAATTCTTTTCTCCGCAAAGTAATATTTTTCTTTTCTCTCGATACCGTTTTACTGGCAACGTCAATAGATAAATCCCCAATCGAAAATGTACGTGAAGATAACTCATTGCGATGTCTGCGGAGTAATAATCTGATACGCGCCTTTAGTTCTTTCATATGAACTGGCTTTACGAGATAATCATCACCGCCACTGTCAAGCATCAACACTTTTACATCAACCGCATCGATACCGGTAAGAACTAATTTGGGAGTTTCTAATTTTCTTCTTCTCAACTCAGTTATTATTTCAAGTCCATTTATGTCCGGAAGCATATAATCAAGAATGATAAGATCGTATTCATTTACAGAGAGTTGAAAGAGGCCCTCTTCACCCGTGTAAGCAAGTTCCAAAACATAATCATTCTTCAATGACGTTTTGAGAGCTCGTGCCATGTCTTTGTCGTCTTCAATGATAAGGAGTTTCATAAACGACAGGATATTATTTGTAATTACTTTATTGTAACTATATTTAGTATTTACTGTAAATATTAAAAAAACATTAAAAAATGAGCCATAAACTAAAATTGGTAACTGTTGGGACAGATTATTCACAGTATTGCCAGCAGATTGTATAAGTCCATTCACTGCAGTGGTAGGTATAGGTAATTGAGGTAATGCTATTTGTGCGTCTGCTGATAAGCAGTAAACTACTGTTGAGATAAAACACCACATATAAAACTAAAAAATAGAAAAAAATGTAAGAAGTAAATTCACCCGCCTATACTTTTTCACGTTTTGCATATTATATATAGTAAAGATCTATGTCATTAAAATAGTATTAACTGAAGAGTAAAGCTACTATCTTCTTACAATTTGTATGTAACACGCACTATCGAAAATAAAACTAAGAGGATTCTTTACATCTATTTAGCAATAAAAAATTCAAAGTGTAGGCAAACCATTGTTGACAATGTCTCAATAAAATTAGATCATAAATATAGTAAGACTTATGAAATTTCAAATCTATCATACAAGGAAGAGAAAATATCTCGGTTTTCCCCTCAACGATTATAATAATATTGGTTTTACTCTTATTGAATTGATTGTTGTCATTGGAATTATTGCGGCACTTGCAGTTGCCGTATTTGTCTCTCTAAATCCGGTAAAACGATTGGCAGACGCTCGTGATTCGCATCGCGCTACAGATGTTGAAAATATTTTGGATGCAGTTCATTCATATATTATTGATAACAAAGGCAGCTTACCTCCCTCCATGGTTGGTGATACAGCAGGAACTGATTATGAAATAGGAACAGCTACAGGAGGCTCATGCACAGCTTTATCACAAAATAATTGTAATGTAACTGCCACCAATTGTGATAATTTAAGCGCAGATCTGACAAAGTATTTAAAAAGTATACCAATGGATCCCAAAAGTGGCACTGCTGCACTCACAGGCTATGTAGTTACTATTGATACAAATAACATTGTTACGATAAAAGCGTGTTTGGGAGAAAACAATACAAGTATTCAAGTCTCACGATAAGCATATTCAGTAACTGCTTATAACACATTTTTAGATAAGTTAAAGGAACTAAATATTCCCAAATAAAGTAATATTCTACGGCTTGTAATTACTTCACACCTCAACTACACTCTATTAACTGTGAAACAAAAAACGAAAAAAAGTAAAACACAATCAAAACCTGATTGGCGTAATAAATCTATCTATCAAATCTACCCAAGAAGCTTTCACGCTCAAGAAAATAAAGATGGAAACGGAGATTTGAAAGGTATCATTGATAAATTGGATTATCTGCAAAATTTAGGCGTGGATGTTATTTACTTGTCACCAATTTATCCATCACCTATGAAAGATAATGGCTATGATGTAGCAGATTATCTGGATATTAATCCTATGTTCGGTGATCAGCAAACATTTGATCAATTGATTACAAAAATACACCAGAAGAATATGCTACTGATGATGGATTTTGTTCCGAATCACACATCAGATCAACATGAATGGTTTAAACAGTCACGTTCGTCAAGGGATAACCCGAAACGGAGCTGGTATCATTGGCGATCAAAGCCAAATAATTGGATAAATGTATTTAATAACACATCAGGCAGTGCATGGACTTACGATGAAGAAACAAAAGAATATTATTTGCATAGTTTTCTCAAAGAACAGCCGGATCTTAATTGGGATAATCCTGAGGTTATAAAAGCAATGCATGCTATTTTATTATTTTGGATGGATCTTGGCATCGACGCGTTTCGTATTGATGCTGGTCTGTATGTTATAAAACACCCGAAGTTCCCCGATGAACCATTAAACCCCGATTATGTCGAAGGTATCGATCACCCAAATGAAATATATACCCATACCGTAAGTAAAGATCAACCACTAGGATTTAAAAAACTAGCAGACATGGGAAATCTTGTTGGTGCTCACGGTGGGTTTTCCATGCAGGAAGTATATATCGGAGCACAAGAGCGGGTCATGCTTTACCGACTTTCAGAAGATGGGTCAAGTGTTCCCTTGAATTTTGATCTTATATTAAACACCTCTTGGAATGCCCAAGCAGTCAAAAAAATACTATTTGATTATTATGCGCAATTGAAAGATGAAGATATTGTTCCTTTGCCATTGGGAAATCATGATCAATCAAGAGTTGCGACACGATTAGGAAGCCAAAAAGATGCTCGGCTAGCCGCAATGTTACAGATGACTCTTGATTGTATACCTGTTATTTTTCAGGGAGAAGAATTAGGGATGGAAGATGTGGAAATTCCAAAAGAAAAACAACAAGATCCTTTTACCCATAAATTACGAGATCCTGCACGAACACCCATGCAATGGGATGACAGTCCAAATGCAGGCTTTATGAAAGCAAATGCGGAACCGTGGCTGCCTATTGGCATTCATTATAAGGAGAGAAATGTTAAAAAAGAGCTGAAAGATCCACAATCAATGCTTTCTCTCTATATAAAATTACTTGCTCTACGAAAGGAAAGATTAATTTCGGGGCGTCCTGTTGTTGTTGATGTACATAATGATAATGTTCTTTCATATACAAGAACTACAGCAGATAATAAGCAGATGCTTATATTGTTAAATTTTTCTCAAAAATCTGAATCTATAGATCTCACATCTTTGATTATGAACTCCCCTAAATTGCTTTTTACGACCTCGCTTGATGAAAAAAATGAAGAAATAATTGACAGTAAAAATTCTGTACTTAAACCAAAAGAAGGATATATCTATTTACTATAAGGTAATTATCCTATATTTACGGGATAAACCACTTCATTATCAATCACCGTTTCAGGAATCTTAGTTACGGATCCTGTCAAAAGCTTTTTATAAAGTTTAAGATATTCCTTTGCATTTTTCTTCCACGAAAAGTCAGTAGCAAATGCATGATCAACCATAGCTTCATACATGCTTTTTTCATTTTTCCACATAGTGGTTGCTTTTATAACTTTTTCCTCTAAAGCTTCTGATGTATAATTTGAAAACAAAAATCCATTATATCCTTCTTTAATAGAATCGACTAATCCTCCTGTCCTATGTGCAATAGGGATAGTGCCAAACAGCATAGCAATCATTTGAATAAGACCGCATGGTTCGTACTTGGAAGGAATAATAATAAAATCTGATGCGGCATATATCTGATGGGCAAGCGTATCATCAAATTTAAAATTACAAGAAATATTCTTTGGATAAAACGTGGAGAGCCAGCGAAATCTTTCTTCCCATTCTTTTTCTCCTGCCCCCAAAATGACAAACTGCAGCTTTGTCTGATCAATACGCCGCAACATTCTATGAAGTATATCCAAGCCTTTTTGTGCTCCGGCAAGTCTGCCAATAAAGCAAAACATCGGAATATCTTTTCCTACTTTCAATCCGAGTTTCTTTTGAAGAAATTCTTTGTCCAGTGCTTTACCTTCTCTCCAATCATAGTATTTTATCTCTTCACCAACGCGTTTTTCCTTTGGACCATAAGGAAATTTTACAGCCGGAATTCTAGAGGTGTGACGCCAATCTATATCTATCCCATTTAAAATTCCATAGATATGTCCACTTTTTTCCCTAAGAATTTCATGCAGACCACAGCCAAATTCCTCTGTAAGAATTTCTTTTGCATATGTTGGGCTTACGGTTGTGACAATATCAGCATGAATTATTCCCTCCTGTAAAAAATTAATCTGTTTACTTTTAATTTCCCACCGATCTATTTTACATAAATCTGGATCTATTCCTATTTTTTGAATAATACTCAATGATGTTCTTTTCTGAAAGGTAAGATTATGAATTGTCAGCATTGTCTTAATTGGCAATTTTTCTTGTACTATCAAAAGAGGAATAAGACTTGCATGACAATCATTCACGTGAAGAATATCAGGTGTCCAATTCAGTATCCCGCTTTTTATAAGTTCTACTACTGCTTTGTCAAAAAAAGCCCATGTTTCTATTAAAGAGACTTTATCGAGATATTTGGCATTTTTTAGAAAATAGCCAATGACTTTTGCATAAGGATTTAAGGCTTGCCAAATTTCTACTTTTATTTTTTTCCCAGCATAGAGAAAACTATATTCCCCAATTTTTGTCTTTTTATTTCTACCCATTTTTACAACTTTGTAATATGGGATTATAACGCGGATATCAACATCGATCTTTTTGAGCGCACCCGGTAGAGACCTCGCAATATCGCCCAGACCACCTATCTTAAAAAAAGGGTCATTTTCCCAAACAACAAACAGTACTTTCATAATAAAGAGTTACTGATTTAATCACTATTTGCAAAGAGATGAATGGAGAATGAAAAGAAGAAGTATTGAAAGTTAGGAGATACGATCTTTACGTCTAATCAGAGACTATTCAAGATTAAGCAGATCTGTGGCTCGATCAGCTTAAATAGTATAGCAAAAAAGGACAATATAATCAATTAAGTTAAATGTACGTCATGCCATCTATTTTTGGTATCTTACTGTCGAGCAGAATCAAACCTGGCTTTTCCTTTTTTGTCATCTCAAGTCCTTTTTCTCCGTCTTTTGCACAGACTACCATGGAACCATTTTCAGTTAGTTTCTCATAAAGCATTTTTACATATGCAAACTCATCTTCTATAAGCAGTATTTTTTATAAGTAACACCTCCTTTTTATCTCAGAAGCATTTTCACTTCTTCAATAACAGAATTGAGCGTTGAATCACTCTTAATAAGATAGCGTGATAATTTATTATTCAATGCATTAGAGATATTTCTTGAATCGTCTAGATTAGTTAAGATAGTTACATACGTATCTTTTCCCCAAGGGTCCTCCCGAAGTTTTTTAAGCATCGTCAATCCATCCATCAAAGGCATTCGAATATCCAAAATGATGAGATCTGGCTTCTCTCTTATTGCCGTCTCTAATCCTATCTTTCCATTATATGCTTCAATAACTTCATATCCGGCAGCGACCAATTTATTATGTAGCAATTTTATATAAGGAATTTCATCTTCCACAAGAAGTATTTTTTTCATAATATGTTACTTATTTGTAACATTTATATTAAACCGCTATTCTTTTGTTTTGTCAAGAAGAATTCTGAAAATTTATTAAACGAATGTATTCAAGAAGTGAAATTTTTAAAAAATTTATTTTCGAATAACAGAAGTTGCGGCATTAACTCATAGCTGCTTCGATTTTTTATTTGGAAACAAAATACTTTTTATCAGTTCACGTAACTCACTCAGTTGTATATCGCTTTTTACCAAATAATGCATAGGAAGGTCTTCTAAAACTTTTCGCAATATTCTATCATTCGGTTCCAAATTCGTAAGAATAACTACGTTTGCCGATTTTCCGTATTTATCTTTCCGGAGTTCACTAAGCATTGCAATGCCATCTATAATAGGTATTTTAATATCAAGAATAATAAGATCCGGATGCTGTGATAACGCGCTAGAGAGTCCTTCTCTGCCGTCTTTTGCGTTGATAATCCCGTACCCATTTTTTGTGAATTGATCATTAAGCAATTTCAGATATGAAGGATCATCTTCAATAATAAGTATTTTTTTCATAACTATCATTTCCATTTATAATATTTCAAAATAGTTAAATATTTATTAAATAACTATCTATTTTTATTAAATAAGCTGCTTTTTTATTATATCTATTACATCATAAAAAGCTTCATCAGATTTGATAATATAATCTTCAGCGCCAAGTTTTATTGCTTTTTCAATATCTTCCTCTTGCCCTAAATTTGATAAGGCAATAACTGGAATCTTTTTGAGCTTTTGATCTTTCTTCATCTCTGTAAGCACCTGAAAACCATTTCTCACCGGCATAATAAGATCTAAAATGATAAGCACTGACTTTGTTTCATGAGCAATTTTCAAAAGCTCATCCCCATTTGCTGCAACAGCAACAGCATATCCTTCCTTTTCAAGAGTATGTTGCAGTATTTTGCTATATGCTGGTTCATCATCTGCTATAAGAATGAGCTTTTTATCCATGCCATTTTTTAATCCAAATCAAGAATTTTGAGTATTAAATACTAAACAACTTTCAGATCGGATTTGCTTTGTTTTTTCCCTATCGGCAGCGATATCGTAAATGTTGAACCGTTTCCTTCTTTACTTACTAGAGATATATCCCCACCCCACCCTTCAACATATGATTTCACTACGTATAACCCGAGACCTGTTCCTTCAGCATTTTTCACTGATGCTTTTTCAGAACGGAAAAATTTAGTAAATAATTTCTTTTTATCTGTCTCTGATATACCAATACCTGTATCTTTTACGATAATTAAAATCTTTTTGGGCAGCTTATCAACTACTATTTCTATTTTGCTAGCAGCACTACTATACTCAATTGCATTTGTTATCAAATTTTCAATTACTTCTTGTACTCGTAAAGGATCTATAAAAAGAGCTGGTATTGTTTTTTTTATTGTAAGATGAATAGCGATATTACTTTTTGCGGCTACAATACTCATAGACTTAACCGAATCGCGTACTAATTCGATAATATTTGTCAACTTTGGAGTATCTTTTACTTTTCCTTGGTCAATACGCGATATCGATAACAAATTTCGTACAAGAGCCAATAATCGCTCGTTGCTTTTATATATTTCATTGAAGTAATCTTTTCCTATCTCAGGCACTTTATCAAAGTACCCTTCCTCTTGAATTGCTTCTATGTACCATTTTGCTATGCCAAGAGGTGTTCTTAATTGGTGTGAAGCAAGTGAAACAAATTCTGTTTTGGCACGATCAATTTCTCTTTCATGAGTTATATCACGAAATGTCTCGATTAATCCTATTGTTTTTCCCCCGAGTACAAGTGGTGTCACATTAATGGCTATCGGCAATCTCGCATTATCTTTTTTAACAAAAAAATAAGTCATGTTCATCATTTTCCCCGTAGTTAAAGCTAAATTGGCCGGTCGTTTTTCAAGAGGAATAGGATTACCTTCTTCGTCTTCCAATGGCAGTGTAGTAATTTCCTTACCAATCAGGTCTTTCATTTTCCAACCAAGCATATCTTCTGCTGCTTTATTGACTGCCGTTACTTTGCTACTTTTATCAACTGCTATTAGTCCTTCCCCCATACTTGCAAACATTGCTTCGTCTTTAACTTTTTCTATCTCTATCCTAGCTTTGGCATCTTCCAAGTCTTCCATAACATTGAGCATCGCTTGCTTTGTTTCTTCCTGAGATCTCGCTAACTTTTCTAAATCTTTGTTCTTAGAAGCTACTTCATCTTCTGCTTTTTTTCGATCACTGATATCGCGAATGTTACACTGGATCACTTTTTGCTTATCAACCATATACACATTGCTGACAAATTCTACATCAACTGAGCGACCATCTTTTGTTTGCAAAGGTAAATCTTTATAACGAATGTATCCTTTTTCTTGTAACTCAATGAATGCGTTTTTAGAATCTTTAATATCTTTGAAAACGCCAATTTGCCAAAGTTCCTTTCCCAAAAGATCTTCTTGAGAATAACCCAATATTTTTTTTAAGAAAGGGTTTGCATCAGTTATTTTTCCTGTCTCGGCATTTAAAATTAATATTCCATCCTGAGCTGTCTCGAAAAGCCTGCGGTAACGAAGCTCAGAAAATCTCAGTTTTGCATCTATATGATCACAAGGAACAACTAGGGGCTTTTTCTTAAAGGGGTCCGTATTAAGTTGTTGATTGGGCATGTTAACTTTTCTTTACTTTTTTAAGTTTTGCAAGTTCTCTTTTTAACTCTATCATTTTCATTTCACGTCCTATCATAATTTTATTGACCCTTTCCAGCTCTTTTACACGAATTTCAAGCTCTGCTGTTCGTTTAGCAACTTCAATTGTGAGTGATTTTGAATATTCTTTCAGTTGATCTTCAAGCTGCTTTTGCCGAGTAATGTCTTCCATTGCTAGAAGAATTATCGGTCTTGTCTCACCAGTTTTATAGATCCTACGGGCATTAAGAATAATAATTCTTTTTCCTATTTTTGGAAAAGTATGTTCGACCTTAAAATCTTCAAAATGCGTGTTTTTTGGTAAAATATCTTCGAGGAGAATTTTTAGTTTTCGAATATCCCACTGACCATTTCCGAGGTCATAGACTCTTTTTCCTTCTGTTTCTTCTGGTTTTACCTGAAAAAATGCATAAAACGTTTTGTTTGCAGAGATAACATTAAGATTTTCATCAAGAATTAAAAAAGGCTCCCGTAATGTATCCACAACAGTTCGGATATATGTCCAGGCAACCTCCCATAATTCGTCTGCATTCAATTCATTTTCTAATTTCATTATTTTGTGTAATATTAATGAGTTACTAATTTGTAACTCAATGTGACTTTATGATAATTATTTCTGCCCCTCTTTGTCAAGAGATATACTACTATAATAGTACCATACGCACTCACTATTCATGTAAGTATAATACTATAGTACTATAAGGATTGTCTAGTATATAGTAAAATTTTTAAATATACTGTACACTTGACGAAATCCATGATATTATCTACAATTGATATCTATTATGAGATTTGGAGAAAGACTACTTAAGGAAAGAAAAAAGCATAATTTATCCGCTCAAGCACTTGCAGAGATCTGTGGCGTTGCTCGCAGCTACATTACACTAATTGAAAACGGGAAACGACTTCCAGGTAGAAAAGTTATCCCAAAAATTGCAACAGCGCTCCATTTAAAAACAAATATCATAGTCAACTGGTATCTAGAAGACCTCAGAGAAAAGTTACAATAATACTCCATTTCCATTACTTATCACATACAAATTTACTTTAACTCTTGACAAACACATGAGGAAATAGTTATATATAATTAATGTTACAAATATGTAACATTAATATCTGGTAACCTATGCCGGCACAGCATTACCTTGATAGTATTTGCTTAATGGCTAATTAGCCTGGGAATTAGACAAATTCCAGTAATACTGGCCGGCAGGTTACAATGAAAGAGAGATTATCTTTTGAAAACCTTGAACAAAAAAAAGTTTATAACATTATTACTCATTATTGTAATGCAGGTTATTTTTATGCCTCTATCGAAAACATATGCTGCAACAACTCCGCCTCTCGGAAAAGCTGCGAGTTTCGGTGTTCTCTCTAGTACCTACACGAACACTGTAGGAGGAACCACTATCAATGGAGATCTAGGATATACTACTGGGCCAGCTACAACACCTACAGTAAATGGCACGACACATGCATCCGACAGTACATATAACCAAGCGGGGATCGATCAAAATAGTGCCTTATCTGCGTTAGCTTCTCAACCATGCACGTTTACCTTCGCAAATGGACCAATTGATTTGGCTACAGACACTACTCACGGCCCGATTGGAGTCTATACACCTGGAATTTATTGTACGGGCGCTTCCAGCGCAGCATCTATTGGGTCAGGTGGAATTACTCTAACAGGCGGTGGAACATACATCTTCAGAGTCACCGGTGCACTAACAACAGATGCAAACTCAGTTGTTACAGTTACAGGTGGTGCATCGCCATGTGATGTCTTTTGGACGCCAACTGCAGCCACAACGCTTGGTGCGAACACGACTTTAGCGGGAACTGTCATTGATGCTTCGGGCATTACCATAGGCAGTACTGTTACATGGACAGGAAGAGCGTTGGCATTTGGAGGAACGGTCTCGACAACAACAGATACTATCTCTTCACCGAGTTGTACTTCTGCTCCCTCCAACTCTTCCTCTAGCTCCTCTTCTTCAAGCGGTTCCTCTTCTTCCAATGGGAGTGCTCCTTGTGTAGCTTCGCCTATTACTACTATACCAATTATACTCAACTCAAGCAGAATCAGTCCAACAAGTATCTCTCTGAGTTGGGGTCCATATGCCGGGATAAATATGTTTAATGTCCGCTATGGTTTGACCAACGAGAGTTTCCCATATAATACAAACGTCACTGGTTTCTCAACAACTATTAATGATCTCCCTCCCAATGCTCCTATCTGGGTTCAAGTTGCAGCGACAAATGGATGCTCGATAGGAACGTATGGAGAAGCACAACTCATCGGAGCGCCCAGTTTGCCAAGTACCGGATTTGCTCCTCAACAGAATACTATTACCTGGGACATTCCTGCAGATATCTCCATGCTTTCGTCATTTCTCCAAAAATTAATACATGGTTGATGCAAAAAGTAATTCTGGTCATTGTTATTTTCTATTTTTTTCTATTTCCTTTTTCTCCTAATACATCCTTTGCACAAGATACAAGTAACGCTTCACAAGCAGGGCATATGCGCTTTTTGGAGTATGCGTATATAATTAACGCAAACGAAAAAAATATCAAAGACGGAAGTATTATTTCTTTCTCAAAGCAAGTAAGAGTACTTTCAAGTACTGCATATGATTCGCAAGCTTCAGGGATAGTTTCCCGGAACGTTGGTCTTACTATATATAACAATGATCGTCAACGCGGCTTGCCGATAATTTCAAATGGCGTTGTTTATGTTCTCGTATCTACTAAAAACGGATTTATTAAAAAGGGTGACCAGATTGCTACCTCGACCACACCCGGAGTTGGAGTCAAAGCTATAAAGTCCGGTTATATCGTAGGGACAGCTTTGGAAGATTATGACAATACTGATCCCAATCGTATTAATAAAATAGCAGTTAACCTAAATCTAAGACATTTTAATTTGATAATAACTTTCCCCGGTTTCTTATTTAATCTTTTTAATCTTATTGCTTTACCTATTACCAAAAATCCTTTTTATATCTTTGTCTATATAATAATTGGAATTATTTTGGCTTCCATTGCTATTATATTTTTAAATTTAAAACGCTCTGCAACTGAAATTCTCAAAACAAATCCAAACGCCGAAAAAAACATCCATTTGATTATTGTTTTCAATATCGTGATGGTTTTCGTAATAATTCTGACCGTTTTTACTTTATCATTTTTGTTATTTAGACTTTAAATCAAAATGCTTTTAATAAATATGAAAAATTTAAGACAAACTTTAAGGGATAGATTGCCGATATTGAATATAATGCTCACTATGATTCTGGAAGCTGAAGACAAATTCTTAGAATGGTACTACAAAATCTAAGGTAAATGATAGTTTAGTCTGCTATTAGACCGAAACCCGTACATATCTATTTATAAATGCAACAAAATACACAACCTTGTGGTAAGCAAGATTGTGTATAAGAAACCCGTAGGTATTATGTCTTTTTACTTTTTTTCTAATTTTTCATTCACCCACTTAAGTTTTTCTTCCAACATCTTCTTTTTTGCTTCAAGATGCTCATTTGACATTTTATGTTCTTGACAACAGTCAAACATTATTCCATGTTCTCCATGAGAGCAAGCGCATTTATCACAATTTTCACAGCACTTTTGATCCATTATATTTTCACCTCCTCTCCTTAATTATTTTCTTTAAATAGGTCTTCTAAATCTTACTTTCAGCAATTTATATTGGTGCTTTTATTCTTTTATCTCAATCTTCATTCCATCTAAGACTGTATGATTTAATATGTTCTTTGCGTTCTGAGTTTCTTCTTGTGTTGCCATTTCGACAAAACCATATCCTTTACAAAAGCCATTTTTATCGCTAATTACTTTGGCAGAGAGCACTTTTCCCGCTAAAGAAAAATAACTTTGCAGTTGCGCATTTGTTACGACTCGTGAAAGATTACTAATATATAATTCGTTTATCATATTTATAGTACCCATTACTAACCTATTGTGTTTTCCTGCGATATGTTAGTAGTCGATTTTATCATGTTCGGTATAAGTACGGTATCAATGACGTGAATAACTCCATTTGAAGATTCAATATCTGCTTGAACAACTTTTGCATTATTTATCATGATGCATCCATTTATAACATTAATAGTAACGTATTCACCTTGAACTGTTTTAGCATATTTCATAGTCGCAATATTTTCTGCCAATATTTCTCCGTAAACAACATGATAGGTAAGAATCTTTGATAAGCTGTCTTTATCCATTAATAATTTTTCCATTGTCCCTGCAGGTAATTTCGCAAATGCATCATCACTTGGGGCAAAAACAGTAAAAGGACCGGGCTGACTCAGCGATTCAATAAGGCATGCTGTTTTTAGTGCCGCAATAAAGGCAGTAAAACTTCCAGCATTAATAGCGGTTTGTATAATTGGCATATGAGAAACAATAATTACTTCATCCTTCTTGGCACTACAACTGCTAACATATAAACAGCTGAAATCCCAATAAGGATATATACTATGTTTGAGAGTGTTGAATTTGTAGCAAATAAAACGGCTACCAAATTAAATTGGAATAATCCGACAAGTCCCCAATCCAGTCCTCCAATAATCAAAAATACTAATGCTAAAAGAGTTAACAATTTCATTTTTTTCGCCTCCCCGTGGTGAAAATAATAATACTTTATGTTACATATTTGTAACTTATTTCAGGATAAATAATTTCTCTTTACTTGTCAATAGCTTTTTAATCTATATTGAAATAGGGTTTCTTTTTAATCTTATATACTTTTAATAATCCTTTATCGCCGATGAATACTATGGTAAAATCTCTATTCATGGCAGCGATTCTATGTGGATCTTTCATGTATTTTGCCACTTGATCTTCATTTTGACCTAAATCATAGATAACCCATGTAGCATAAAGAGGAGGATTATCAATTTCCTCCTTCCAATATTTCCCTGTGCCTTCATGGATATATGTTTTGTAATCAAAACCCATTTCAAACATTTGATCTTCATGACCCGCAGCACTGATAAGTATCTCTCCACCTTGATAATGACTCTTCATAAAACGCACAAGATCAGCATCTTTTTTCGGATAAATCCGTGCAGGAATTTGGTAAATAACAGAATATTGCATATGGAAGTATGAATATATTTGTATACCCATAAGGAAACTAAAAAGCAGGTAAAGTAAAATACGAAGTGTTTTGAAACTAAATAAATTAAATAGATAAGAGGAAACTATTGCAACCCATGGTAATAATAAAATACCATAGCGAACATTAAACCCTGTAGCTAGGCTCGTATTAGGTGAAAGAATACTGGCAAATGTTAAATCTGGTTGTTGAATAGGTGTATTTCTTTTTAGTGTAAGCACCATAAACAAAAATATAGCTAAGGGCATAAGAAGAGGAAATATATAAAGACTTCGTTTCCAGAAAGATTTTATTATAAGTATTACTATTCCCAACAGTGAAAGTATCATAGGAATTAGCCCTATCATCCAGACACAAGAAGTGACATATTCCCATATAGCGGCAATAAATGACTTATGTTGTGAATAGACATGTGTTATAGCCTTTCCAGTACCTCCTGTAGCTGCTGGTGTTGCATAATAGTGTACCCAGTAAAGAGGATCACCAAAGATTAATGTCAGGTAAAGCGTCCAAGCAATAAAACCAGTTATTGCAAGCGTTGTGAATAAAATTACAGAACTTTCCGATTTTGCAAAACTTTTATTTTTAATCCATGCAACAATAAAAACCATTGGGATTGCTGCAAAAAGTATGGACCATCCTTCATATCGTGTATAAGTCATTGCACTTACAGCCAATCCTGCGGGAATAAGATACATGATGTTATTTGTTTTCACCCATATGAGAAAATAATATATAGTAGCTGCTAATGTACAAAGAAAGAGTGTCTCTGACATCGCAGTCGATTGTAAGTAGAGTACGTTAATATTTAACGCATAAATACACAAACTTAAAAAGGAAGAGAAAAATGAGTTAGTTAACAACTTAACAGATTTATAAACATACAAACCGCCAATAATAAAAGCTGTTCCTGACATAAGTGCTCCTGCAATTCCTGAATGCCAGAAAAAATTATTCCAAATAAATGGTATCATCAATAACTGAGGAAGCGGTAACCACACATTACCTATTTGGGCAAACCCAGGTGTGAGATTATCGACAACTTTGCGTGCTATATCCAAACGTGACATGGTATCAGCATAGAGAATATTTTCTCCATTGAGATAGTACAAAATAGAAAAACAAACACTAAGACTGAGCAAAAATAAGAAGATACAATAAGTACTATACTGAGAAAAAAAAAGCTTAACTTTTTTCATATATGAATTTAATTAATACACGCTTGAAATAACGATTGAAATTCTTTTCTTTGTTTTTCCAAATGACTTTTATGTGTTTTAATGAGATCAATAAAACTCTCATAATTTTCTTTCTCTGTTAATTTATTTATTTTGTCATCCAATGACTTTGCATCAAATTCTTCAATGTTAATATTCCACTTACTTAGTCCAAAGTCTTTGAGGAAATTATTTATTTTAGGAGAATAAGCAATTGTTATAAAAGGGATCTCTACCGTGAATGATAGGATCGCTAAGTGCATTCTTGTACATATTGCAAATCGAGCTTTTTGTAAAATGTTTTGTACTTTTTCTGACGAAGTTGCATTTATTATTATAAATATATCTTTGTTATGTAATCTTTTGCTAATTCGATTAGCAACTCTTCGATCATCATCTTCAATCGCGTTATATGCCATTGGAATAAAAACAGCTTTAAGTTTTTTTTCGTCCCAATTTTTTTGTATTACTTTACTTATTTCTTTTTCATACAATCTTTGTTGCTTTTTCCCAAGCCATTCTCTAGCTGTAATCACATAATAATTATTTCCGTTTTCAACCTTATCTTTCATCGGACTATCAAGGAAAAGTGCAAGATCAGGAGTATAGATTGTTTTAACTGAATTTTTTTTACTGTTCAATTTTTCTATTTTCTGCAAAGAATTTTTATCTCTACAAAATACTGTAGTGTTTGTTAATATTTTATGGGTCATGTTAGCATGCGTTACATTTGCAAAAGGACCAAAAGTTAGCGGTAAAAAAATAATTTTCTTATGATACTGTTTTGCAATATAAACCGGTAGCAATGTCAATAAAAGTCCAAAATTATCACTGAGTCCATATCTACTGGTAAAATAGCCACCCCCCATACCGATGACAATATCAGCGTCGATAATTGCTCGGATATATGAATAGGCAGCTTTTTTTGAGAGAAATTCTTTATTCATTTTTGTCAATACTGTGTAATAAAGCGAAGTAGTGAAAATTTTTGTAAAACGATATATTTTGGTCTTGTAGGACAATGGCTTTGATGAAGTTTGAATAGCGTAGCCATATGGCAATTGATGCTGAATAATTTTTGGATTAAAGTGAGGATTTTTTTTATATCGGTAAGCATCAACAGAGAGCAGAAAGATAGTATCTTTTTTATCTAAAAGTTCATTTAGAAAGTTCATTGCAGATTCTTGAATTGCTCCATCTCCGATATTTTTATTGCCATAGGCATTTATAATAGTTATTTTACGCATTAGCTTAAGGAAAATATTTTTTGCTGAATTATTGGAAGAATTTTTTTATCTGAAAAGTTTTCAAAAAAATATTTTTTGATTTGCTGTTTTGTACCGATATATTGATTATTTTTTTTATTAGTAAGTATTTTTCTAAAAATAGATTCATATTCTTCAACATAATTATTTTTACTCGAAAATTTAGCTAAATGAGAAAAATCAGAAAGAATACTTTCATACCCTACTATTCTCAATCCATGACTCAGCGCCTCCAACATAACCAGAGATAAACCTTCAGCTCTACTTGGTGCAAAAAGAATATCATTTTTCTGATAAAGCTTTTGCAATTTTTCTCCTTGAATATATCCATGATATGTCCAATTCCTTTTTCTCAAACATTGTACAATGAGATTGTTCCTGAGTGGCCCATCTCCTGCTACAGAAAAATGAATCTCATCAGATGTATTTTGTATTAATTCTATTAAAATGTCCGCACCTTTTCGCAAAGACAGTTCACCAACAAAAAGAACAAAAAGCTTTCCTTTATAAGATAATGCTGAATCACTATCCTCTTGTTTCAAGATAGGGAGAGAATTAGGTACACGAATAACATTTTTCAATTGATAAATATTTTTTAGATATAACTCGTCTCGCTTATTCAATACATGAATTTTTCTCATCTTTTGTAATATCATTTTGTTAAAAGTTGAGGAATATACTAATGTATGAAGTCTATCTGACAATTTTTGCGGAGTATTGTAGAGCAATGGTGAATGCAATGAAGCAATTGTCTTCCTACGAACGCTGATTCCACCAAAGTAGAATAAGAAAAACACTTCAAGAATCTCATATTTAATATATATCAAACGCGCTGTCGTTAGTTGTTTGTGTAAATTCTTCCATCCTTTACTCAACGGGAAAAAGTCTCTTAAATGAATTTTTATTCTAGGAATCGAGTTTTGTTTTTCACCTTGAGTCATTCTCTCAGGAAAAGTTCTT
>Ga0206953_1002_pt1 | contig 77884 bp, 79 predicted proteins | sample Alteio_BWOrgHeat_36_FD_152977 | JGI IMG/M metagenome (GOLD analysis project Ga0206953, IMG submission 152977) | Enriched cells from forest soil in Barre Woods Harvard Forest LTER site, Petersham, Massachusetts, United States -... | ecosystem: Environmental > Terrestrial > Soil > Temperate forest >...
GAAGGCGGTACGATATACACCAAAAGGACTTATTAAAATCGGTAAACCAACAGGTATGGATCAAATCCAAAAAATGGCAATTGAAGGAGTAGAATTTACTCCATCTCAAGAAGGGAAAATTACTCCAAAAGAAGGCATTTTGGAAGATGAAGTTGAAAATACACTAAAAATTCTTGGTCACCCAACAATTAAAAAATTTAAAATTGTCGCAGACCCGGGGAATGCTATGGGAGCGCAATATATTGATGCACTTTTCAAAAAAGTACCGGCAGATCTTATCCGTATGAATTTTGAATTGGATGGGACCTTCCCTGTCCATGAACCCAATCCGCTGGATTTTACAACCTTAAAAGATCTGCAAAAAAGAGTTGTCGAGGAACATGCTGATCTGGGGTTAGCAACAGATGGAGATGGTGACCGACTATATTTTATTGATGAGAGAGGAGAAATTGTTCATGCAACAAGTATCACCTCAATTGTTGCATTGGAAATTTTAAAACAAACTCCAGGAGAGTTGATTTATTTTGACATTCGAGATATTTTAGGACCACAAAAAATTATCGAAGAAAACGGCGGACGATCGGAAATTGTACGAGTTGGACATGCATACATCACTGAAGCGATGAATAAAACAGGAGGCGCATTTGCCGGAGAATCTTCAGGGCATATGTTTTTTAGAGATACCGGCAATGCAGAATCCAACTTGCCAGTCATTTTAAGCGTTCTCAAAGTGCTTACAGAGGAAGAAAAGCAATTATCAGAAATTGTTGAAAAATTGCGCAGAAGTCATGAAGCGGAAGAATACAACTTTAAAGTGACCAACGCATCTGAGATTCTTGATGCGCTCAAAGAAAAATACAAAGATGGAAAGCTGGTAACAATGGATGGGGTATCAGTTAATTATCCTACATGGAGATTTAATGTCCGAACGTCAAATACCGAACCTCTTCTGCGTCTGAACGTAGAAAGTTATACCAAAGAAGAGATGGAAACAAAACATGAAGAACTTATGAACTTTATAAAAAGCCTCGCAAAATCCTGATCTTTTTTTGAAACACATTGTTCTACTGAATATATTTAGAATAGAGTAAAGTAGGGAATATGGACATTGATGTACTCCAATAAGTATTAAAAGAAATTCGTGAAATCAAACAAACAATGGTAACAAAGAATGATTTAAAACGAAAATTATCAAATTATCTGACAAAAAATGATCTAAATATTGCTTTAGTAAAATTAAGAGAAGACATAGCAGAAGATACAGCCGATATAATCTGTGGTTTTATTGAAACTATTGATAAAAGAAAGGATGAAAGAAAAGACATAGATCGGCTTGATAAACGAGTAACTCAAATCGAGAAAAAGCTTGCACTATAAAGCACCTACTCCAACTTACAATAGTTCAGAAAAATCTTTGATAACAATATCTGCTTCTTTTAATTCTTCTTTTGTATAGGAAGTCGTAAGAGCAACGACGGTCATCCCTGCACTTTTGGCTGATTCCACACCTGATGGTGTATCTTCAAACGCTACACATTTACTGGGATCAATAGCTAATTTTTCTGCTGCTTTAAGGTATACTTCAGGATGTGGCTTTCCCCTAATAACATCTTCATCTCCTACTATTATATTAAATGTGTCTGACAAACCAATACCTTCAAGAATAAAATCTCTATTCTCTTTTGGTGCAGTTGTTGCTATAGCAAGCTTTAATTTTCTCTTTTGCAATTTATCTATTAAATTGGTAAGGCCTTCTATCTCTTTAATATTTCTCGCATAGAGCTCGCGATAAATAGAGCTACAACAATAGAAAGAAAACTTACACATTAATCATACGTTATTTGACTTTTGACAAAAGCAACATCACCTGCAATATGATGTTCTGTTATTTCAAGTGGCGATGAAGAACTTATAATTTCATATATTTGATTTGCAGGAATAAACAATAAATCTCCTTTTGAAATATTTATAGAAGGAGGTTGAGCTGATTTCCATTCATCGTGATCGCCTATTCTAATTTCTCCCTCACCTTTCCAAACATACAATGATATATGCCGATCTGGATCTGTCATCTGTTCTGATGTATGATCTGGCGGAAAAATATAATTTAATGAGGTAAAATTATCAATATCAGCTATTGTTGTCTTAATAACTCCTTTTACATCTTCTTTTTTTAAAGGTTGTGCAATCCAGCCTTTTCTGAAATCTACCAATCTTTTTGGAGAAGTAGATTGCAACTCCAAAAGCTTCTCTTTTGCATATTTTTTTGTAAACTTTTCAGGTATTTGTTCACGGGTAGCCAAATTTTGGTCATATAATCGATCAACCATGTCACTGGAGACATTTGCAAATTCTTCAAGAATACATCCAACAACTGTATGAACTATATTAAGATCATTTACGACAAAAACATCTCCAGGTGAGGGAACAAATTTAAATCGGTCATATTTTGGTACAATTTCACCTTCCAACCATTTAGCAAATGATTCTTTATCATACGTTTTCTTCCAATCCTCATAGGTGCAAAGAAATACGTATCCTCCAGGCATTACCTTTAGTATGTGAAAAACTTCGACTTTATGTTCTTTATGTATTTGAAAACTAAAGCCTTGTTTTGGTTCATGTAAAAAGATCGTATAACCCAAAGGAATTGTTGCCTTAATTGTATATGTTTTGAATTTAATCAAAAAGCCTACATCCTTCTGAAACTTTGCAATTTTTCTTGCATTTTCTCCTGATAAATCAGGGGTGCAGTGAGTAAGCAAAACTGCTTTTAAAACATTTTCATAACGTTCTAGCGTAGATATTTCATTTGTTCTTCTAAAGCATTCTTGAAGCGTAGGAAGGATTGTAAAGCCAGTGGAAATAATTTCTTCAGGTATATTTTCTATGCTGGTATCTGATGCGTATTGTTTTAATTTTTTCAAGATTTCTTCAGAAATTGCCATATTCTTTATATTATAATTAAAACTCTCTTTTTACAAGCCATTGAAAAATAGTAAGAGTGATCTATAATAGTAATATGCTGGATCTTAATGACACAGAAGCAATAAAAAAACTCGATCCTGTTGATACAGTCGGTATCACGGAAAAACTTCTTGAGCAATGCCAGGCTGCATGGGAGCAAGTCAATAATTTGGATATTCCCAAACTTGAACATATCTCAACAGTTGTCTTTTGCGGCATGGGTGCATCAATCTATGGAGCACTTGTTCTGAAATCGCTTCTAGGAACTGAAATACAATTCCCCACTGAGGTAATTAGTGACTACTTTCTCCCCGATTATGTCGGAGAGAACACGCTTGTTGTTCTTACGAGCTACTCAGGAACTACCGAAGAAGTCCTCTCTTGTGCTCAAGAAGCACTCGCAAAGAAAGCAAAAATGATTATTCTGACAAAAGGCGGCCCACTTGCTGAATTTGCAAAAGATAATACTGTCCCTTCGTATATTTTTGATGGCAAACTCAATTCCGGCAATGTCCCCCGACTTGGTGCAGGATACACGATTCTTGGCCTTATCGGACTTTTGAATAAGACAAATGTCATTGATATTGATGAGCAGGCTATCAACCAAGCACTTACCAGAATGAAGGAAAAATTTCAGGAGATCAAACAGCAAGCCCTTTCGGATCATGAACTTTTTGTTAATAAAATTCCTATCATTTTTTCGGCAGAACACCTCTCAGGAAACGCTCAGATCGTTCGTAATCAATTCAATGAGACAAGCAAGGCATTCTCATCGTTTTTTCTCATCCCCGATCTTAATCATCATCTGATGGAGGGCTTGCAATTCCCTAGCAATGCACCTTTGCACTTTTTGATATTTGATTCACCTAATTATTCAGAAAAGATCAAAAAACGAGTGGAATTAACAATTGAAGTGGTTCAAAAAAACAATCATAAGGTTCATGTATTTGAGACAGATGGTCAATCTCTCTATGATGATTTTCTTGAAGTACTCGTATATGGAAGTTTCTTGACACTTTACCTTGGTCTTGATTATAAACAAAATCCTGCAATCAATCCGTGGGTGGATTGGTTTAAAGAACAGCTTGCAGTGCCTCTTAAAGAAAAGAAATAAAAAGAAATTTAATCCGCAAGATATTGTCTTATTTTTGCAATTAACTGATCAGGAGTAAAGGAACTCTTGAGAATATACCCCTCTGTCTTATCTAATGCATCATTTAATTCTTTTCCCTCGTCATTATTTGTCATAAAGACAATATGCTTTGCAAGAGACTGCAACTGGGCTTTATTAAAATGATTTAGCACTTCAATTCCGGACATTTTTGGCATATAAACATCCAAAAGCACCAGATCCCATCCTCCTATTTTCAATTTCTCGGAAGCTTGTTCTCCGTCAACTGCCGAGGTTACCTCGAATTTTTCTGCCGCAAGCACTTCTGTATATATATCCCGAAGAAATAAATCATCTTCTGCTAGAAGTATTTTTGCCATATTAATTATTATACATGATATTTCAGGAAACAAAAAAAACCACCTTTCGGTGGCTTCTCTTTCGATTTCATCAGTCTCTATCGGGTTACAGAAATTGTACCTGTACCTGAGTATGCGTTGTTTGCCCAAACAGTGATCCTATTACCAGCATCTTTGGAAACTTGATATCCTGTATCCCATGGAGTCGTAGCACAAGCTGTTATTCCAGATATTCCATTGGGAGATGTATTTGAAGTTACTGATGGGTCCACAGGAATTGCTGATATATAGGTAGGCATAATTGCCGTGCAAAGATTTGGATAATTTGTACTGTTTATCTCTTTTGGTGTTGTATCGGTTCCAGCTCCTGCAACTTCACCTGGGAGATTTCCCCCATTAGATGCTGCATATTGTCCTATGGCATTGAGGATAGCATTTGCATCACTTCTTCTCTTTGTATCATTTGCTTGACCGAATTGTCGGGCCGGATTAATTGCGATTAACGTAATTGCAAGAAGAATTGCGAGGATGCCGATAACAACCAAAAGTTCGATAAGTGTGAAACCTTCTTCTTTATTAAATTTTGTTAGGGCAGTCATATATTTAAATCTTAATCTGTATTAATAGTAACCAACTTACTCAACGGTTGTCAATATGTCATCGTGTAAGAAAATAGATACGAAACATATCAATATGGATAAATTATTCTTACGAATCTTTTCTTTCTATTTGCTCCACTTTGATCTCTTGACAGATGACTTCGTATTCTGTCTATAATAGTTATAGAGTATGAAAAGTAGTCACCAACGAGTAAATAATGCAAAGGCCGTTATTAGTCTTCTTGTTCTTGCAATTGCATTTGTTATCTTTTATAAATTTGTAACCAACCAAGGCAATTTGTTTGAAGATCCGGAAGCACTTCGCAATTATGTTATGTTTGCTATTGTTGGCGGTGGTTTTTTGATCGGACTTCTCTATCTTACAAGTAAAACAGAACATAAAGAATCTGCAAAAACAAAGTCCGTAAAAGCAAAATCCTCAAAAAAGAAAAAGAAATAACTATTCCTCTTTAATAAGCAGTTTAGAAAGTTCTACCATATCAACATTTCGATAGTGATTCTTTATACTTCCGGTTATTTTGTAACCATTACTTTTATAAAATCTCACTGCACCCTCTCCCATGCCGGTAAGTACATAAAGCTTGTGTGCACCCAGTTTTGCTGCTATCCTGTCAGCTTCTTTTAGAAGTGCAGTACCAATTCCTTCTCTTTGCCTGTTATCGGCAATAATAATTTCTGCTATTTCCATAACTCCTCCTTTATACGCGTAATGTAAATAACCGACAATTCTTTCTTCCTCTAAAGCGACAATATGTTCTTCTTTTTCAATCCAAGGTAAATTCTCTCCAAAACGGTTTATATTTGCCGTCTCCCATTCTTTATCAAGAAATGCGGATATTGCTTTGGCTTTTTTTTCAACACTCTTAATAATCACAAGGTAATTATAACAAAAGTATGTTTGGGGAATTAATACACAAAAAAACCACCTTTCGGTGGTCTTTGGAGAATACTATCTCTAGCGAGTTACTTGGATAGGGCCTGCATATGGATTTGCGACCGAGACAGTTATTCTGTTGCTAGAGTCCTTTGCAATCTGATATCCAGTATCCCATGCAGGACTAATTGCACAATTTGTAATTCCGCCTGTGCCATTTGGAGCAGTATTAGTCGTTACCCCCGGATCAACTGGAATTGCTGATATATAGGTAGGCATAATTGCCGTGCAAAGATTCGGGAAATGAGTACTGTCAATTTCTGTCGCAGATGAACTCGCAGTTGCAAGTTCTCCTGGCAAATTGCCGGCATTTGATGCTTCATATTGACCAACTGCATTAAGAATCGCATTTACATCACTGCGTCGTTTTGTATCATTTGCTTGACCGAATTGTCGGGCTGGATTAATTGCGATTAACGTAATTGCAAGAAGAATTGCGAGGATGCCGATAACAACCAAAAGTTCGATAAGTGTAAAACCTTTTTCGCTTTTAATTATGTTTCGGACAGTCATATGTTCTATGATTAATTTATTTAATCTGTATTAATAGTAACCAACTTACTCAACCGTTGTCAATAGAGTAAAATTAGAAAAAATACGAATTATCAGCCTCATTGACCAAGTACTATCGATATATCATATACGCCAAGTTGCTTTTCTTGAACAATAACATTGGTTTCAAATTTTTTGACTTCGACCAGAACTGCATCTCGGACATCTTGGCTCACTGCCGGCGCAAATGAAACAAGAGAACCAGAGCTCTCGACACCGCTTTGTGTCTGCAAGCTGACACTCTTAAACCGGTACGTGTCAAGATTTCCTTGCAGCTGTTGAGCAATTGTTGCCGACTCAGTTGTATTGACGATCTGTACCGTCAATCCTTGCGTCTGTAATTGTCCAGAACTCGAGGAGCTCGAAGAATTTGATATGGATATGGCAGGAGGAGCAGTTGGTATAATTGTTGCGAGCTGCACCGGATTTGCGGGAGGCGGTGGCGCCTGATTGCTTGCGTGAGTTCTCCAGTTAGGGGGAGGCGCAGTTAATTGCATATACACGACAACAAAAAGGCCAACGAGAACAGGCGCAATACCTGCCAAAGCGTATATACTTTTCTTATTTGCCTTTTTGGGCGCTAGTCGCTCGACTTCAACTTCATCTATTTCTTCCGTTTCTTGTTTTGTCAACGGCTGGAAAACTTGTTGATTGAGCAGATTATAGAGTTTGACCGCATTTGTCTTTTGCAAGATCATATTTGCCATTGCTGGATCCAAAACTGGACGGAGACTTAATCCGTTTCCGAGAACAATTCCAGGCAAAACACTATCTACTGTAAATCCTTGATGTTCAAAAGCTATTGCGACCGATTCATAAAAATCTTTATTTGCAGCGCATACCTTAATCCCGTCTTTCAAGGGAATTGTTTTACTGACAACGTTGTCAAAAGGTACATGTTCGATAAATTCATCCGCTTGTTTTTGGAGTATCTCCTTTGTCACTTCCGGTTGAGCACTAGGAGGAGTTGTTTTTTGCCGTGCGGGTATGACGAAATCTTTTACAAAATAAGCACTCTCTGCCAAAACAAATACCAAATTTAACGGCGCAATTTTACCATTCGCAATAAATATCTTTATATAATTTTCTAACAATTCGCTGTTAATTACGTCAAGATCACGAATAATTGTCGGGACAAATCGAAATTCCGAAACCCGTCCATAATTTGGATCGTATAATTGAAACTTATCTTTTAATAAATAAACAACTCCTATTTTTTCTGTCATTATGGAATCTCCTTCATAAAATTTTACAATACTGTACTATCATGATCCACCACCAGAAGGTGTTGGTGTCGGACTAACTACATTATTTGAATTTTGTAGTATATGTACATCATTAATAAGAATCTGATATGCATCTTCAGTGATACGCTTATCCCTTTGTGCATTAAGCTCATTAGTAATTGCTACAAATGCTAATTTTGTAGTAATTAAGCGAAGGACTGGATTTTGAACCATGTTTGCTTTCTCGGCAATGTCTACTTCAGCTTTAAGACTAGTATAAATTCCCTTATTATCTATTAAATCACGCTGATATAGACTTAGTAAATCCGCTCTTAGCGTATCAAAAGTCACATCTTTGCTGATAACTTGTTGATTATTGGAATCTGATGAATTTGTAATAATATAGGTATCAGTTTTCCCTATCGAAGCCGTCCCTTCAACCGTCTGAAGTGAACTATTACCAGGACCTGTAGATTCTGCAAAATCGAGTGTATATTCACCGCTGCCTGTTCCTGTTACTTTGATTTCATATGTACCTTCAGCTGGATTCTCTTGTCCGTAATATAAAATGTCAGGTTGTGGTGGATTTATACCTGTATCGTCAATAAGTCCTTGCTGAATGCCATAGGATGAATTCGGAATAGCTTCAACTGTTGTATTTGACGATGGATCAAATCCTGTTTGGTTGCCATTTGGATCAGTTACAAGAAAAGTAACTGGTGAATGTGCAACTATAGACCAAGATTCACCTGGTTCTGGCGTTTTATTATTCAACACGACTACCTGTAGTACGCCAACGAGTTGGTCAATTGAATGATAGGCCTGACTTAACAACATACCGCTCCGATCACCCGTAGCATAAGGCACATACCGATATGGATCTGCTATATAGTAATCTGGTGAGCCATCTGCTGCAGGGTTGGCGGCTTTTTTATAGAGAACCACAAAATGGCCACCAATTCCGGCAATAACCAAGTTACCAGAAGATAATGCATCATCAATATGTTGAATGCGAGTTTGCAGCGGTACCCATGGAAAATCATTCTGTAGTACCGTAAAATTAACAGCTCTCCCTGCAGTATTAAAATAAATACTACAGCCACTATATGTTCCTGGATTTTGAGCAAGATAATTATTTAGATTACCCGGATTAATAACAGAAGCGTCAGGTAAAGTTTGTAATCCATACGAAGCAATCACGTCTGCCAATGAGGTAATTGCACAACCTTCTGACGCCATCGATGCGCAATTCGTGAGGTTAAAGAGAGTCTCGTTTGCCCACGGCACCAAGCTGCCATCGGCATTTCGATTTTGTTTGTAATCTTTAATAGCAGGTGTTGGCGTCGGGGTAGGCGTAGGAGCTGAAATAGAACTTAATCTTGCTATTTTATTTACTGATGTTTCTGCATACCATAAATTGTCATCTGGACCTTTTGCAATACCTCTGTTGTCTCCATTAGGAACAGAGAACTCAGTAATTGTTCCACTAGGAGTAATCTGTCCGATTTCCGAATTCAACCGTTCAGTAAACCATAAATTCCCATCTGATCCAGTAGTTATATCGTAGGGAACTCCTGTACCATTATAGGGAAATTCTGTAATACTACCATTTATGGTTATTCGACCAATTCTTGATCCATCATAGGTTCCGTTATGATAATCAGCCACAATATACCACAGATTGCCATCCGGACCAGTTGTAATAGCTGTTGGACTACTACGAGAAGTAGGTAACGAATATTCTGTTATTGTTCCTTGCGGTGTAATTTTTCCAATTTTATCGGCTAAAACATCGCTCTCGGTGAACCACAGATTGCCATCCGGACCAGTTGTAATAGCATATAGATATAAACTTTCTCCATTATTATTCGGAACAGGAAATTCAGTAATTACTCCACTTGGAGTAATTCGTCCAATTTTATCTGCTCCATATTCTGTAAACCATAAGTTACCATCAGGGCCTGATGTTATAGTTTGCGGCAAACTATTGTTTGTAGGAATGTGAAAATGAGTAATAGCTCCGTCCGGAGTAATTCGTCCAATTGAATTTGCCTGGGGATCACTTTCGGTAAACCATATATTGCCATCTGGACCAGAGGTAATACCAACTGGATTACTAGGCTGATTCATTGTAAATTCTGTTATCGCACCACTTGTTGCAATTTTACCAATTGTATTGGTATTACTTTCTGTAAACCACAAATTGCCATCCAGACCGTTAGCAATTTCTGTTGTGTAAGCTGATGAGGTAGGTACAGAAAATTCATCTACTGTGATAGAATCTTGAGCCTTAACATTTTTAATAAAGTTGAAAGAAAACAGGATACTTATTATTGCTATTACAAAAAGTAATGGTGCAACATTTTTCATTTTCTTAAATAAGTGTAAGTAATTAGATAAATATTTTTTTGACATTGTATAACTTATTGAAATATTTCTTTCCTATTACTAACCTGCAGTAGGTTATTTTGATACGTAACTGTTGCTTGAACTTTTCTAGTAAATATACCATTTGTGCCGGTGGAAACGAATGTATATGATGGTCCAGTGCCTAATCTTGATATATTCGCTGTCCCATTACCTACTTGGAACTTGCTTTCTCCGGTATAGTTTGGATCTCTTAAAAACCTAATTATAGCCTCATCCATCCCACTCTGAGCGACCTCGTACGCAATTTCTCCCTGTTGCTGCTTCATCCCGCTTAAAGAATTAAGCAATATCATGACAACAGCAGCAGATGTCACCGTTACTCCTATTATGGTAAAAAAAAGCAACGTAATGAGTGCTTGTCCTTTTTCAACTACTTCCTTCTTCATTTCCTATTGCATCCCCAAGGTTGTCTGAAACGTCTTGGTTTCCTTTACGTTATTTCTTTCCGTATTTCTGCTTGTTAACGTATAAGAGACCCTCACCGTGTCACTGCTTCCACCTGTACCAATGCGCGTGAACGTCAAACCTGACACAGACGTATCATAACTATTTAATACGTCAGTATTGCCTGTTGAAGCATTTACCACCTGCAAATTATTATTGCTATTAACGCTATATGTATAGTTTATAGAATTTATTGTTATTTGCATAGTGCTGGTCGGTGTGCCTGGAGTTGCGGGAGTTACAATGGCACTTGAGGACTTCACGTCATATAATAATTTTGACAGTAAATATCTGCCGTCCTGATTGACACTTGAAGTAGAGGTTGAGTCAAGCTGTACATCAACAATTGATGAGAAAAGTGTTGTCATAGCGGCAAGAAGAATTGATAAGATACCAATATAAATAACTAGTTCAATTAAAGTAAAACCTTTTTGGAATTTTTGTTTTTTGTTCATTTTTTATTGAGAATAATTGACCGTGATATCGGACATAACAGGTGTGATAGTTTGATCAAGAGACGAAAGAAATACTTTATATCTAAAACACCGTCCCGGATTGTCATAATTTGATGTCGGAATATAATCTGCAAGCGGAATGATACCTGCAATTGTTGCCCCGCTTGCAGGAAAATAAGAATTTGATGTCCCATCCGGTCCTACGTAATTAAAAGTAACTCCGCTGCAGCTGTTGCTAATTGCGGGTGCGACGGCAGTTTGGATTTTTATTGTGGTATTTGTTGGCTGAGAAATATCTGCCAAAATGCGATTGAATGCGCGATTCAGCGAACTTCCATCAACTGATGCTGTATCAAATGTCTGAGACTCAAACGTTCCGCTCGCGTCATAAATAGCATTATCCGGTCCTCCTTCAATAATTTTAAGCTGTTTTTGTGTCGTGTTGGCAACCAAATAAACATAATTATCTCCATCTGCTTCAGAAACAGATGTCAAATCATTAAAACCGGAAGAAAAGGCCAACCCCCCACAGTATGTAGGAGTGGATTCATTGGATAAATCAAGCACCTGATAATTCTGTGGAGTGATGCTGTCGTTAGGAAGACCATCCTGTCCGACCAAAATTGCCCGAACGCCATCCTGAACAGTCAATGCACGCCGTGGATACATTTCAATATTATTTGAATCGCCATTATAATAGCCTGTCTCTGCCGTATTGGCATAATGCTGATTTGTAACATTCGACGGCCATGTAGAAAGGAATGTGGGACTGCTTTTATTAGTCGTATTAATAATATAAAACTGATCACTGTCAGGAATATTATTATGAATAATACCGCCATTTGAGGACATATACGCTCTTGTTCCATCGGATTTTGCATAAACAGAATTTGCTGATTCCTGCGTTCCACTTGCAGGATCAAAATCGAGCGTGCCCGATACCTTCCAACCTGTATTACTGCCTCTTCCGCAGGTATTAGTTGTCAAACTGCTTCCTGTCGGCGGCGTTGATACATCGGCAATATCAAGTTCGGGATCTGATGCCCCACCTACAGCAACATAAACATATTTATTACTGCCAACTGATACTGATGAAATCTGCTCATCTGCATTAAGCTCAATTTTCCCTCCGTCCGAACAGGTATTGGCTGCCGATGAGGTATCGCTATAACTGCTGCTGCCAGTTTCGCCTGATGCATATTTTTCAACGGTTGAATTTGATGATCCGGGCTTACAATCATATCCGTCGAGAAGAACCCGGCAACCAATTTGATCAAGGCCGTTTGTCGGCGATTTACTGTCAATATTACTTAAATCAAAAGCGTAAAGATAACCTCCCGAATCAAGGTATCCTGTGTTGCCCAAAATAGTTATTGAAGCTGCTCCATACCCAAATGGATCTTGATCGTTTGATGAAGTTGTTGTCGCGCTTGAATAGACTTTTGCCCCAGCCCAGTCAAGTGAAAAAGTCCGTGAGTTACTACTCGCGACGTCACTAATACGGACCCGGAAATTTGTATTACTAAAATTAGTGCTCGTCCATGATTTTCCCCACGTATCTGCTGATCCTCCAAGTACATAAGTCGCAGAGCTTGTCGTTAAGTTACTTGTAGACTTTGCCGTTGCCCACGTACTGCCCCCATCACCGGAAATTTGGACACACATTTTTGGTGTACCCGTTGTACTATCAACTTTTGCAACTAAATCTACTTCAATACCGTTGATTGTTGCACCCGTTGGGACGTTGAAATCATAATTATAAAAATCATGTTTGTCTTTACCCGTATCGGTACAACCTGTCGTAGTTGTGTTTCCACTATTCGTATCCGTCGCAAACGAGCCGTCGTTGAGATAGGCTTTTGTAGGATTGCTTTCATAGCCGTTATTATCTCCCGCATTACTCGTCACTGCCGCGTTGGCGGAAGGATTATTAAAAGCAGTTCCGTACATTTTTGTATTAAAGTATGTCCAATATTTAAAAATATCATTGATTGGATCTTGAAAGGAATTTGATCCATTATTTTTGATCTGTACAGCCATAAGTTCATGAGCTGGATCATCAGTTGCTATCAATGCATAAAGATTCCCTGCCGATGAAGTGTAATATTTAACATCATTTGTTGCAAAACTATTGGTAAGTCCAGTCCCCGAAGGAAACGTACCAGCACTATATTTCGTTGAATCCATCGTCCAGGTTCCCATCAATGTCGGCACTGGAGGATCAGTATTTGCACTAACGTTAAGATATGCCAATTTTGTTGAAGTAGAATCACTCGGCGCAACTACTGCAAAGACATCATTTGGTGTTGCTGTTGTTCTTGCGCTTGCAGTTGCTGCAACAGCAACAGGCGGACCGTCGGGCAAATCAATTGTTGCTGAGGAAAATGCTGGTGAACACCATTTCCCTCTGTTATCGTTGGCAAGCTCTACCTCGCCTCCTGACACATTTGTGACTTGGGTGTTGGTAAGCGTTCCAGCATTAAAATCAGTTGTCGTTGTTTCACTATGGATCAAATTTGTCGTACGTGTTAAATAATCTGTTGCGCTCAATGTAACAGGATGTGGTTGTGTCCAAGAAATCGTAATGACGACCTGTTTGGTTGAAGGATCAATAGTACCACCGGAAGAAACAATATTGCCGCTACTGTCTCTATACGTGTCATTGATCACCACCTGCTGAGTGAAGCCATTAACTGTTGCTGATCCTGTAGCAAATGTCCAGGTATTACTTGAGATGATCGGATGAAATGTACCATTGACGGCAAAAGCTGCCCAATTATTATCTCGAATTTCACGCACGGCATTTGCGGTTTCTTTAAACAGTTCTGTTGCTTGAAGATTTTGCTGTTGTTGAGGTTGCCCTTGACGAGAAGCAACAAGCCCAGTTAACAATGCTGGCAAAATAATTGCTGCAATCCCAATTGCCATTACCAATTCCACCAACATTTGGCCTCGAATTGCGGAAAAACGAGAATTATTTTTTTTTGTTTTTGAACCGATAGTATACATTGTTAATTAACTCCCGAAACAACTCCGTAACGATTAATTGTTATCACTTTTTGACTCCCGTCAACAGTATCCTTTAATGTTATCGTATTTTGGCCGCTGGTAAAACTAGTGAGCGCCCCACTTCCGGCAGTAAAAATTACTTGCGAGCTGGGAAATGTCGTTGACATTTGTAGCGAGGAAGGAAGACTTACGCTAAAATTTGCCGTTCCATATGTATTTTGAAAAAGCGTATACGAAGAAGTCTCAATATGCACGCCGTAGTTTGAAATTGTTCCTGCTCCTTGTGTATCACCAACCATTGCTTTAATTTGCTGTTCTTTATAATCTGCCAAAAAACTGTTGAGTATCGAAGAAAGCTGCGATTTATGCTGAAATTTAAATAAATTTACCGTAATCAAACCGAGAAGAATAAAAACAATAGAAACTACCAGCGAAACCTCTATAATACTAAATCCTGCCTGCAATGATTTTTTCCCTGAAATACTCACATTTTTATTATCACCATTTATTATGTTATTTTCAACTCTAGTGTGTAGCACCAACTTGCCCGATAAGTTGATAGATAGGTGCAATGATTGACATCATCATTCCACCAACGAGGAACCCAACACCGACAAGCATAATTGGCTCAATAAGAGCGGTTACTGTTTTGAGGGTATTTGAAACCTGATAATCCAGATATTCTGAAACATCAAGCATGGATTTATCCAAGGCACCACTTCTCTCTCCTGCTTCAATAATTTTAATCATAATCGGCGGGATGTCTTTTTTACTGTCCTTGAATCCTTCGGATAATTTTTTCCCACTGTAAACATAATTTTTGGCATGCTTTATCGCATTTGCAATGTTTTTTTTAATAACAACATCTTGCGTTAATTCCAAAGCAACAGTGATGGGTAAACCTGCAGTAAGCAAGAGGTACAAACTTCTTGTAAATCTTGTCAGATCAATTTGCTGCGTTAATTGCGTTACTACCGGGAGGGAGGTAAGCATTCTGACAAAAAATATTCTGTTTTGTTTAAAAAGATAAATAAGACCTGCGATAAGCGCTGCAAAAACAAGAATAATAGGAACGGTATAGGTGAGCAATGCATTGGAAAGAAAAATAAGAATTTTCGTCGGTAGCGGCAGTACGACATGGAGCTGTGAAAAAACCGTTGCAATCTTTGGAATAACAACCACCAAAATAACAACCATCACGAGCACAAAAACAATTAAAATAAAGACAGGATAAATAAGAGCCGATCGTATTTTGTCATTAAATTCTATTTCTTTTCTGATACTTGTTTTCAAATCATCAAGCGCGGTATCGAGTGTTCCTGATTCTTCAGCAGATTTAATAATACTTACTGTCACTTTATCAAAAATTCTGGGAAATTTTGTAAAGGTGACATACATATGCTGTCCCTGGCCAAGATCCTGACGCATCGTTTGAAGGAGTTTTTTCTGACTACCCTTTGAATCTTCCAGAAGAGAATCTACCGTTTCAAGAATAGGAATTCCTGAAGCAAGCATTGTATGAAAATTGCTGACAAGTGCAATTTTATCACTACTGGACATCGTGTTATTAAACACTACTCCTTTTGTTTTTACTGGCGCTGCTTTGGCTTTTGGTACTTCTGCCATAATCTAAAGTGATTCAATTTTTGTCACTCTCAATACTTCTTCAATTGTTGTGACACCTTTAATTACTTTTCGTAACCCATCATCAAGCATCGTATCCATTCCGTCCAGTACTGCTTGTTTAACAATCGCATCAGAGTCATTGTTTGCAGATATCAGTTTCTTGATATTATTACTGACTTCAAGCACTTCAAAAATACCAAGTCTCCCCGAGTAACCCGTGAAATGACAAACTTCGCATCCTTTACCTACATAAATTCGTGCGTCTTTTTTTACACCGAAATGTTTTTTGATCGTATCTTCTGGCAAATTTTGCAAAAGCTGATCTATTGTTACATCTTGGGATGTTTTACACATATCACAAATTTGGCGAACCAAACGCTGAGCAATAATGACACTAACTGTTGACGCGACAAGAAACGGTTCAACATTCATATCAGTAAGTCTTGGGAGAGCACCGGCAGCATCGTTAGTGTGGAGAGTTGAAAGTACCAAATGGCCCGTCAACGCAGCATTCACCGCAATACCTGCCGTTTCTGAGTCACGTATTTCACCAACCAAAATAACATTCGGATCTTGCCGGAGGATTGAACGAAGTCCGCTCGCAAAAGTAAGATTTGTCTTGGCATTGGTTTGTATTTGATTTATTCCTTTCAACCGGTATTCGACAGGATCTTCAATTGTTGTAATATTTTTGTCTCTTGTATTAATAATTTTCAGAACAGAATAAATAGATGTTGATTTACCCGAGCCAGTCGGACCTGTTGATAAAATCATGCCAAATGATTTTTTAAACGCATTCGTGACTTTTTGCAGATCACTTTCACTCATTCCAAGGTCAGTCAATGAAAATTGCCGAAAATGTGATGCCAACAAACGCATAACGATCTTCTCTCCATACAATACAGGCAGGATAGAAACACGGATATCAAGATTTTCTTCATCCAACTGAACCCGCATTTTGCCGTCTTGTGGTGACATGTGCTCATCGGTTCGAAGACTGGAAAGAACTTTTATTCTTGTAGAAATTTGTTCATGGAGCTTCACAGGTAGGAATAAAACATCATGTAAAATACCATCGACACGAAAACGCACCAGCATGTCTTTCTCTTCCGGCTCAATATGGATATCCGATGCCCTGTCCTGATAAGCATATTGGATAATCAGCTGAACAATTTTTGCAATCGGTGCCTCAATTGAAGAAGTTTTGCCTGTACTTCTCACCTGCTCTGACACGAGAGAATCAAATGTCTTTTGCAGATCTCTTTTATAGAGAAATAACTTATTGTAAATATCTCGTTCTGTGGCAAGATACGAATATACTTTCTGGCCTGTTTTGCGGGCGATCATTTCCGGAATCAAAACATTTGACGGATCTGTCATTGCGACTTTGACGCCTGTTTTGTCACGGGCAAAAGGAATAGCCTTATATTTACGCGCAAGACGCTCAGGGATAATGCGGAAAGCCTCCTCAGGTATAGCTATTTTTGAAAGGACAACAAATGGGATCTTTTTGGCATCAGCGATAAGAACGCCTAAATTCTCATCGGTGATAATGTCTTTCTCAATTAGTGCATCTCTGAAGGAAACGTCAGAATTCTTTGCATATTCTAAAACATCATTAATTTTCTTTTGGTCAACGACTTTAACGTTGAGCAAAATTTTTTGTAACTCTTCATCTGTCACTAGCATAGGCAGGAAAAACAACAGGCAACATTTTACCTATCACTTTTCTATTATACTGCACATTATGAGGATATCTGCAAGAGGTTAATTATCCCCCTTCGGGGATTTTGCTTCTACAATGGGTAAATCTGATATGGGAGCTTCATCTCTTGGCGAGCTCAACAATTCGAGAATATAATTTGTCGTAATCAAAAAAGCTTTTGTTTATATAGCCACGTGCTCCCAATTGCCGAGCCCTTTCCACATCTTTTTCTTGTCCGAGTGTTGAGAAGACAAGAACGGGAATTTTTTGAATCAACTGTAACTTTCCCATTTCTGTTAAGACATCAAATCCATCTTTTTTAGGCATAATGATGTCAAGAAGGATAATGTCTGGCGTAAATGTCTTTAATTTTTCAAGCCCTTCTTCACCATTTGTGGCTGTTTCAACTTCTAAACTGCTTTCTTTGAGTTTTTTCGCATAAAACTCACGGAAAAATGTATCATCCTCAACAAGTAAAATTTTCATATCGATTTATAATCTACCAATTTAGAGTATTTTTGGAGATCTTCAATGACCTGTTCAATGTCCGATTCTTTACCTGTAGTTTCTATCGATGCAATACATTCATCCATTGCTTTCACTGATTTTTCAAAGGTCCTCAAAACTTCTTCTGAAAAAGGCATTTTGCTTATCTTCTTTGCATCAAAAATTTTTTCCAGAAAAGAGGTTAATTCTTTTATCGAGGTATACCCCATCATATCACTTTGGCCTCTGAGCGAATGAGCGCCGCGATGAATGGAAGCGATAAGATCGCTTGTTTCGTTTCCTGAAGCTAGTTGCTTCAGATCTTCGTGGAGCTGCGCTACATATTCTTTTGCGGTTTTAATATATAAATCTCTGTACTTATTTTGTTCGTCTTGTGACAGCGGCATAGCAATTTTACTATACGGAGATTTTCCTGTATTGTCAACAGAAACCAGTACACTATAATATATAGTATGAGCACTACTGCCCCGATAGTGTGGTTTGCAGATATAGACACAGATTCGCATTCAATTGGAACACACGCAAAAAAACTTGCAACTCTCACGCAGGCAAAATTCCCTCTGGCACCTGGTTTTCTTATAACATCACACGCATATGCAGATTTTCTCACAGAAAATCTATTGGATCACAAAATCAAGCAATTACTATCAACAATTTCATTTGAACACGCAGATTCACTGATGCAAGGTGAATTTCTTATCAAACAGCTCTTTGATAAAGCGCAAGTTTCCCAAGAATTTGCATCGGAACTTTTGGATTTTGTGGAACAACTTGGTGATGAAATTATCCTCTCTATCCATGAAACAGGATCACAAGAAAAAAAACATACCATAAAACATGTCAACAGTAGCGAGGATCTTTTTGATGCGGTAATAAACTTGTGGATGGAAATGTTCACAGGAAACGCACTTTACCGAAGGAATGGATATCGTCTTGACCATATACAAACGCCTGCTGAAATTATCGTGCAGAAAAAAATTCATGCAGACACCGCAGGTACTATCACACACGAAAAAAATACACTGGTAATTGTCACCAAACATCCACATGAGAATGACCATTACATCCTTTCAAAGAAAAATTTAACGATTATTGACCGTTCACTCAAGCACCATTCTCATCTTCCCAAATTATCCGAAGACGAAATTTTAACTCTCGCAAAAATGGCCAAAAGAGTCCAAAAGCATCTCTTCTTCCCGCAGGAGATTTCATGGGTAATTGATGATAACCTTGTATATATTACCGAAATAAAGCCAGTCACAAACTTTCCAAAGAATCAATCACAAAAACAAATCAAACTTCCACTAGCACGAGGAAAAGGCGTGACTTCATTTATTAAAACAGGCATCGTTCATATTATTGATACTGAAGCTGATTTAGGACACATTTCTGAACATGATATTATCGTAATGTCTCATCCTGTAGTAAACGATTTAAAAAAACTAAAAAAAGCACGGGGCGTGATTATTACGTTCTTACCTCCAACTCACTTTTCAACAACTCTCAGACAGCATTATATCTCCGCTCTTATTAGTCCCAATCAAAAAATGCACCCCTTCCGTAACGGTCAAGTAATCACAATTCACGGCGGTAAAGGAGAAATTTATTTAGGTGGGATGATCACTTAGATTGTGAACCTGGCCTTACCCTTACAGCAGTACCCATTTTGCTTCTGGTGTACAATTCACCAGCTCTGAGTAAATGAGGACCAGCAAATATTGTATCACGATAACCTTTTGTATGAAATTCCCTTCGAAGCTGAGACTTTTCTAAAGAATTAGTTAATACAGCCCCATAAAGGTATGCAGTTGTTCCTAGTAATGCGCTTTCTATCACATCCTGTTGTCCAACAGTAGCTGCCATCAGTCCTCCAAAAGCACCTATTCCAACAATCCCAACAAATTTCATAGTCTCTTCGAACATATTACTTCCTTTAATTAAATGACGCGCACCTGCTCTCCTTAAACTGCGTCTTGCTTCCTGATCCAAGATGGCTGCTATTTGATCTAGCGTTTCCTCTCCTTGTAAATTATTGCCAAAGGGATGATGGACATGTAGCCAGCGCCCAGCAAAAAATGGCGGTAAATTATCCGCTGCCACCATTTCATGGTGCACAGAATCCAGGACACCTACTCTCGGTTCCTCGGAGGCAGATGTACCGCCAAAACGAGCACTACCTACTTGCCCTCTTTCCATTAATGCATGTATATAAGGAAGATTTACTTCGATTTTATCCGCAGGGAAATCCTCAGGTAAAGCGGCCAAATCAAATACCACCGTAATCTTTGGATCTATCCTACTAAATTGCTCTACCCCAGCAATCTCACTAAGCGGGGTAAATCTTCCCCGGTCTCTTAACATAAAGAGCATTTTATATTATTAACTACATAATTTCAACCTATAGTCAATAAATTTAACCGTTGATATAACCTCTTCTTGATACTTACTATTTAATACTTTATACTTAATTCTGACTAGAACCTAAATCCCTAACCTATGGCATACCTTGTACTCGTTCGTCACGGCACATCTGAATATAATGAAAAAGGCTTGTGGACAGGCTGGGATAATCCGGAATTAAATGAAAAAGGCAAAAAAGATGCCCAAGAAGCCGGGGAGCATCTCAAAGACATTCATTTTGATCACGCATATATTTCAGAATTGCTCAGGCACAAGCAAACTCTTGAAATTATCCTCAATACTATCAAGCAACCAAACGTGCCGGTTACAGAAAGCAATGCTGTGAAGGAACGTGACTATGGTGATTATACGGCAAAAAATAAATGGGACATTGAAAAAAAAGTCGGCAAAGCAGAATTTCTGGAAATTAGACGAGGATGGGATGTCCCGATCCCAAACGGTGAATCGCTCAAACAAGTCTATGAACGCGAAATTCCTTATTATGAATCAACTATTCTACCGCAATTAAAAGCAGGCAAAAATGTGATTATTGCAGGCTCAGGCAATAACTTACGTGCGCTTGTGAAATATTTGGAAGATCTCCCTGATGATCAAATTGCCGATGTACAGATCGCTCCAGGCGAGGTGTATGTCTATGAAATCAATAAGGTGGGAGAAATAACCCACAAAGAAATCCGCAATCATCATGAATTGACGGTATAAACACTCAATCCTTTTATTATTCTTTAAAAAAAATATTAATTGACAATAATATACTATAGGTTTATAATTATCTCCTATGTCAACACCTGATGCGCGCAGAGGCAGTCCAGATAATATAGGTAGTGGTAACAAAAACTCTTTTCCCTTACGTTTTGAGACATTTTCACCAGGGACAGAGGGAGTTGTACAAGAACACGCTGCTAATTTTCCTATTATTCTTGCACAACAAATGCCGATAAATGCTACTGCAGAAATCCAAGTTCAAGTAGATGGGCAAGAGTATCCTGTGCAGCTAGTAAAAAGCCAAGCTTCCCCTTATACTGTTTCTGTTGGTTTTCGTGCGGGTGAATTCATGATGGATGCGCATGTTCTTCAAATGGCTGATCTCTCTTCATTCTTTGGAAGCTATAATGCTCCCTTTCTTGAAGATTTATCATCATCAGCTACTGCAGTTTCGTTTGAGGTAATTACCAAAATTAATGATGAGCATTTTCTTCCTTTTAGAGCTGCTCGATTTTTACCGTGGGCATTAAACGTATTAGAACCCTATAATATAACACATGTTGTAACAATGTGGGAACCAGACTCTGATAACCATTCAGCCTTCTATAATGTCTTCAATCGAACCAACGATCGTGTTTCTGCAGCTAGAGCTACCTGGTCCTACGCACGATTAACAGAGCTTGGCTGTGATTTAAACCCTAAAATAGGTATATCGAATTTACCAGGTGCTAAACCCTCTCCTTATGGCTATCCCTCTACAGTAGTAACATCAGCATACACAACAGGCAGAAAGTCTAGATAAATGCTTTTATTCATGAAAAAGAATAACAAACTCTCCTTTCGGGGGTGTTTTTTTGAAATGAACAAGAGCTTCTGAAATTTTTTCTCTTCGTATTTCTTCATACATTTTCGTTAACTCTCTGCACAAAACAATATCAATATCGCCAAAGACATTTTGTAAATCTTTTAAACTGGTCTCAATTTTGTGGGGGGCTTCAAATAAAATGACCGTCGATGTTATTGATTCCAAACTTGTCTTAATATTTTTGAAAAAATCCATACGGTGTCCCGGCTTGTGTGGTGGATAGCCTACGAACAAAAACTTATCTGTCGGCAAACCTGAAACCGTCAGTGCAGTCAATACAGATGACGCACCGGGAAGTGATTCAATCTTCACACCTTCTTTTATGCATTCACGAACAAGTTTGAAACCTGGATCAGAAATAGCAGGAGTTCCGGCATCGGAGACAAGTGCAACATTTTGATCTAATGTTAATAAGCTGATAATTTCCGGAATTCGCTGTAGTTCCACTTGGTCATAGTACGAAAGCAAGCGTGGCTTTCTTTTATCTGCAGGGTTTGGCGAAAATTCGTTAAGTAATTTTTCTAGCAATAAACCCGTTCGTCTCGTATCCTCACACGCAATAATATCCATATCAAAAAGAACCCGCAAAGAGCGAAGCGTGATGTCAGCCAAATTCCCAATGGGTGTTGGTACAAGATACAGTGTCCCCATGGGGTAATTATACTATAGAATACCTGCTATTCATAACCATTGACTTACACAAAAGCACGATTCATAGTAGAGATATGAAAAAATTTTAAGACCGACAAAAACAAAAGTAATAACAAATACTTTTTCTAATAAAAATAATCATTCCATCTAACATGTTATAATAGTCACCCATGAAAGAGCTTGACGGCAGAGCACCACTTGAAGCGCTACTTGATGTTTCTTCCCACCCTATTTATCCAAAATTTGATTTTCTTGGAAGGCGTATGGCTATAACCGCTGCAGACTACCTCACAAGATGTTTGCAGGACGATTTAATTAAATTATCTGAGATTAAATCAATTGTAGAATTTGGTACTGGCGATGGAACAGGCACTTTGGCAACGACACGTTTGGCAGAAGTTGCAAGAGCAAGGGTTATCGCATTAGAAAGGAGCGACGAAGCAAAGGAAATTATTGATTTTGGAATATTACCGGCACAACAGGTAAAAATCGAAGATGGTATTGCTTCTCTTGATGCAATGCGTGAAAGTGGTGAAACATGTGATCTGCTTGCAGGATTCCTTTTTAGTCTAGGTAAAAGCAGAAAAGGCAAACTAATTCATCGACTAATTCCGGCCGCTCGCGGAGTACTGAGCCCTCACGGGAAAATGCTACTAACATCGGATAACAAGACGATTAATGCTGTAGAAAAAGTCTTTCAAATGGAAGGCATAGATTATAACCGGATAACTGCTGGTAGAGGCCATTTTTATATCGGGTTTCCGCATAGCGGACTCGTTACTTCACTTAAACAAAAACCTACTTAAATGGTAAAAATGCATCGATTAGTATTTGCGAACCAATCCCACGACTCTCCCCTGAATCTTAATGGTATTAGGATAAATTGGTGACATAGAGGCATTGGCTGGCTTTAGAACAACTTTGCCGCCCTCTTTGTAAAACCGTTTTAAAGTCGCTAAATTATCGTCAACAAGAGCAACAACAATTTCACCGTTATTGGCAACATTCACTTTTTCAATAACGACAAAATCTCCGTCAAAAATGCCATCTTCAATCATTGATTCGCCTTTGACTTGTAAAACATATGATGTTTTTGATCCTGACAGCATTGATGCAGAAATTTGGAATGTCGCGTTGGGATCGGTATGAGGCTCAAGCGGCTTGCCTGCGGCAATATATCCCATCAACGGCAGTTCAACGGAAGGAGAAACTCCCATAAAGGTTGTAACAATACTTTGATCTTTAATGCGCAGTACACGGGCATTGCCGTCAACTTTTTGCAGATATCCTTTGTCGACAAGATTTCTGAGAATAACATGAATCGTTGAGACACTTCGGTGATTGGTAGCATTCGCTATTTCACGCAGTGTGGGAGCATAACCGTGCTTGTTTTGAAACTGCACGAGGAATTCTAAAGTCTCTCTTTCTTTTTTGTATAATACGCCAGGCATTACTAAAAAATATACGATATTTCGTATATTTTTGTCAATAATGCATAGTATTTCATACACTATCAAACTCGACATTTTTCGTGTTATAATACCGGTAGAATGTTTACCGGCATTATCACCCATCTGGGAAAAATTGAAAAAAGAACAAGTTCAAAGCTACAAATAAGAACAGATAAAGAATTTGTTAAAAAATTAACAAAAGGCACCAGTGTAGCCGTTAATGGAATTTGCCTTACTGTTGTCGCAAAAGACACAAATACATTCAGTGTCGAATTTATTCCTGAAACGGAAAACAAAACAAACATTAATTATCTTAAATTAAGTACTGAGGTCAACCTTGAACTCCCTGCAACTGCAGATACCTTATTCTCAGGACATATTGTCCAAGGGCATGTTGACTCGGTTGGGAAAATTAAATCAATTGATAAAAAAGGCAATAGCCTCATCTTCACCTTTGCTATACCCCAATCCTTAAGCAAATATCTTGTAAAAAAAGGCACAGTCAGTGTGAATGGCATTTCACTAACCGTCATCCACGTTTTGAAAAATGAATTTACTGTCGGTATTATTCCTCATACGTGGGAGCACACCATGCTGCATGCTGCAAAAGTCGGAGAATATGTTAATTTGGAAGTAGACCCGCTTGCAAAATATGTAGAGAAGCTCGCGAAGGCTAAATAATATGAGAAGAAAACTTGCAACTGTTATCTTAGATCATGGATTCACAAAAAAGCTTAAAATAGCAATTGTTCGGACAAACTATTATAACGATCTTTTGGACAACCTTGAATCGTATGCGACAAATACGCTCATGGAATCAGGCGTAAAAAAAGAAAATATTGAGACCTTTACTGTCCCCGGCTCATGGGAAGTGCCTCTTCTTGTTCAAGCTGTAGCAGAATCGAAAAAATTTGATGCAATTATTGCTTTTGGTGTCCTCGTCAAAGGAGAGACACATCATTTTACGATGATTACCAATGAAGTAGGCAAAGCACTGATGCAAACTTCTCTTGATTATTCAATCCCGGTTGCCTTTGAAATTCTCGCAGTTTATGAAAAGAAGCATGCTGAATTACGGGCAGGAAAAGATAATTACAATAAAGGCATCGAAGCAGCAAACGCAGTTATGCAAACAATCCAAGCCCTCCAATCATTCAAAAAATAAATAATAATTAGTGATGGAAACATCGTTCTCTGAAAATAATATCATTACTCTTGCCACTGGAAGACGTATTGGATACGCCGAATATGGAGATAGAAAAGGGAAGCCTTTATTTTTCTTTCATGGCTATCCCAGTTGTCGCATTCAAGGAAAAATGTTACATAAAAAAGCCAAAGAGTTGCATATACGGCTAATCTCTCTTGACAGGCCGGGCTATGGATTATCAGATTTCCAAAAAAATAGAACATTATTAGATTGGCCGGGAGATATTCAAGAAATAGCAGATCAGTTATATATAAAAAAGTTTTCAGTCCTCGGAATATCAGGAGGAGGACCATACGCAGCAGTGTGTGCATATAAATTACCAAAACGCGTACTAAATACCGGAATTGTCGTCGGACTTGCACCTCTCTCAAATAAAGAACTTTTGCAACAAATGGCATTTTTACATAGATTAGCTTGGAATATTTACCGAAAATCTCCTTTACTTCATCATATGGGAACGCTTTTCTATCTTGCCTTAGATAAAAAAATTATTCCTAATTATTATTCCCTTCTTCAAAGCGTCGACAAAAAAGTAGTAACAAAATCAATCATAAAAGTAATTGAAAAAAATAGACATGAAGCATTCCGTCAAGGCAGTAAAGGCGCAAGTATGGATATCAAAATCTATACTTCAGGATGGGGATTTGAATTAAAAGATATAAAAAACCCGGTACTCCTTTGGTACGGTGCAGATGACAAACTCGTCTCACCTTTAATGGGGAAATACTATGCTTCACAAATACCCAACAGCAAACTTACCATTTATAAAGAAGCAGGACATTTTCTTTATCTTCAACATTCGGACACAATCCTCAAAACCTTTATTCAATGAATATTTCTGAGTATGCTACAATGCATTTATGAAATTTCATATCCAATCTCAGTTCCAACCGACCGGTGATCAACCCAAGGCAATCGAACAATTAACAAAAAATTTGAAACATGATGCCAAACACCAAGTTCTTCTTGGGGTAACGGGAAGTGGAAAAACATTCACAATGGCAAACGTTATCAGAAATATTCAAAAACCCACCCTCATCATTTCACATAACAAAACCCTTGCCGGCCAGCTCTATCAGGAATTCCGCGACTTTTTCCCTGACAATGCGGTGTCATATTTTGTTTCGTATTACGATTATTACCAACCTGAAGCATATGTTCCCACAACCGATACCTACATCGAAAAAGAGTCTGAGATCAATGAAGAGATTGATAAGCTTCGCCTTGCGGCAACAACAAATCTCTTGACGAGAAAAGATGTCGTAGTAGTCGCATCCGTTTCATGCATTTACAACCTTGGCTCGCCTGTTGAATATGGGAAATTTGTTCTTGAGCTGAAAAAAGGCGTGAAGATCAGCCAAAAAGATATTTTGGTCAGACTCACCGATTTGCAGTATGACAGAAATGATTATGAGTTCCGAAGAGGAACTTTTAGAGTACGGGGCAACAGCATTGATTTATTTCCGGCATACATTGATTATGGCATACGCATTGAAGTAAATGATGTCGTGACCAATTTATATGAATTTGATCCTCTCACCGGAGAGATGACCCAACCGCTTGATGCAACGGTAATTTATCCGGCCAAACACTATATGACCGACCCGCGCGGTTATCATGATGCGTTTGAAGCGATCAATAAAGATCTGGAAACACAAGTAAAAAAGCTTCGCGGCGAAAACAAACTCATTGAGGCACAGAGAATCGCACAGCGGACAAACTATGATTTGGAAATGATCCGAGAAGTCGGCTATGTCAACGGAATTGAGAATTATTCTATTTATTTTGACAAACGTGAACCAGGTTCGCCGCCATACACGCTGATCGATTATTTTGATGCGGCGTCTGATGATTGGCTTCTTATTGTCGATGAATCACATATCACCATTCCACAACTGCGCGGCATGTACAACGGAGACCGCGCGAGGAAGCAAACACTTATCGACTACGGTTTCCGTCTTCCGTCAGCACTTGATAACCGACCGCTAAAATTTGAAGAATTCATGCGCAAAACCAATCAAGTGATCTATGTTTCCGCCACACCCAACGATTACGAAATCTCACTTGCTCAAGAATCGGATCACGGCGTTGTCGAGCAGCTCATCCGCCCGACCGGACTTGTCGACCCGGTAATTGTCGTCAAGCCAAGTGCCGGACAAATTGATGATCTGATGGGAGAGATCAAACAGCGTGTTGCAAAAAAACAGCGCGTTCTGGTGACGACACTGACCAAACGCATGTCAGAAGAACTGACGAGTTATCTACAGGAACATGAGATCAAAGTCGAATATCTGCATTCGGATATTGAAACGCTTAATCGACAGGATGTGCTCGACAGCCTGCGGCTTGGTGAAGTAGATGTCGTCGTGGGGATTAATTTACTTCGTGAGGGACTCGATCTGCCGGAAGTCTCACTTGTGGCAATCCTTGATGCAGACAAAGAAGGATTTCTCAGATCTCGAACATCACTCATCCAAACGATGGGACGCGCAGCACGAAATGTCGATGCCAAAGTCATTATGTATGCCGACAGGATGACGGATAGCATGAAAGCCGCGATTGACGAAGGAGAACGCCGGCGCACGGTACAAATCGCTTACAATAAAAAACACGGCATTACGCCGCAATCGATTCAGAAAGCAATCAGGTCCAAACTGGTTGAACAGCAGCCGATTGAAGAAAAACCTGAATATGAGCAGGTGATGCAATTTGCCAAAAAAGAAGTTTTACTGCCTGATGAACGTGAAAAAGCATTGAAAATGCTGCGGAAAGAAATGAAAACCGCCGCAGAGCACTTGGATTTTGAAACAGCGATTGCAATAAGGGATCAGATTAAGAGAGTACAGAAAAAATCATAAATGAATACTACCTTTTTCTCTTCATCTTATACGAAGACGAGGATAGTCTTTTATTTAGGACCCGGCTCTCCTTCATCTAGATAAAGATCTGAATGTAGGTAATCGTAAGATACCATCTTCAGTAGTATTAATCTCATGAGGTTCCACTTTTGCCACAACTTCCATAGCTTGTGGATGCATAGCATACACAGGTCTGTTTACACCAAGTAAATCACGCGCTCCTTGTACTTCTTCAAGAGCAGAAAAAGAATGGTTAGTTACACCCAATTCGTCACGTTGGTTAGCTGTTAAATCTCCTTGTGTGTAGATAGTAAATTCTTCTACTGGAGACGAAGGTAATCCTTCTTGCAGTGTTGTTGATAAAAGCGATCGCCAATATCCTACGTCATCACGTTCACTTTTTCGAGATAAATCTACTCCCACCCCATGGAGAAATTGAGCATGTAAAGCACCTTCTACTACCACAATGGTGCGGATATGTGCACGAGATGCAAAACCTAAAACATAAGGATAGGCACGAGAGCCCATGTATATAAAATCTAACTCAGAAGCTGCCATCAGTTGATGCATATCCACTAGCAAGTCTCTATCCTTTGATCGTTGTAAAACAGGTTTAACAAGCTGTCCTTCGTATGTATCTCTATACTTTTCAGGTTCTACTATACATCTTTGAAAATTAGTATGTACGTAGCGTACTCCCCGTTTTACCGCTCCTGGATTAGCTATACCTGCCTCGACTACACCATGCTCCGCCCTGATTTGATCTTTCTGTAGCGATCTTACTAATGGGACACCCGGCCCCCCTTCACCTCTCGGACGTCTACTGAATCTTCCTCTTACCATACGTTTTTTACCGTGTACGCCTCCCCATACCATAATATTGTCTACAGGTGTACATTCAATTTTCGACATAGGAATGTATTATACCAGTCAGCTTTTTGGTATTATTACCTAAATGAAAGGTTAATAAACTGCACGCTTTTATTTTTCGAGTGGCAGTGTATGTTTTATTTTATATTTTTGCCAAAATACTGTACATTTTTATCTTATACTTGACATACTATACAAAGAGCTGAACTTCTTATCAGCTTCTTTGCTATTCCAAAACACCTCAGCTTGCTTACAGATCTCTTATACCATTCTCATCCGATCTTTACTTTTATTAACTAAACTGAAAATCTGTTTTGTTTTTATAACACAATCTGCTTATGAGAAACCATAACGAAAGGAGGTGATTAAATGATAAAGAATAAAGTAATAACAGCTTTTGCAACTGGAGCGTTGATGCTTATGTCATTAACACCGCTTGCATCTGCGGCGACTGTCAACACGCCAGATGTAACAAGTCCAGTGTCTTCATTAACGTCAACAGTAGGCGATTTAACTCAAGGAGTGGAATCCACTCTGGGTAATTTGCTGGGTGGCAATAATGTGAGCACCAATACAACAGCAAATGTAACAAGTAATAACGGTAACACATCCGCAAACGTAGGTAACCAAACGGGTGCGAGTGTTTTGGGAAACACCGTTAATACGACAACTAATGTCTCTACATCACTCGGTCTATAAGAGTGCCTGAGGCGAGCATATTAGTTTGGAAGGTAGTCTTCACACAAGACTGCCTTCCATTGTAGGGAAAACCTCTTACACTCTCTGCACGAGAATCATATTCGAAGTCCCTGCCTGGCCATAAGGAATGCCTGCTGAGATGACATATTTTTCTCCTTCGTTTAAAGAAACTATTTTATTTGTCTTTGCAATTTCTTTTGCCTGCTGCAGCATAGTTTCAAAATCTTTTGTTTCACCAATTAGATGCGGATAGACACCCCAGGTAAAATTTAGCCGGCGCATAATAATCGGATCATGAGACACACTCAAAATCGGAATCTGATGTCGGTGACGGGAAATTTTGCGTGCTGTTTTTCCGCTTTCGGTCAAAGCGATAATCGCTTTTGCTTCAATCATATCAGCAATGGTGCCGGCAGAATCTGTGATTGCATTACCAGTCGTCTTTCGTTCGTTATATTCGTAAATAGAAACATGCCCGACTGTTTCATGGATAATTTTCACCATCATCTCAACGGTCTCCACAGGGAATTTCCCCTCAGCTGTCTCTGCAGAAAGCATGACTGCGTCTGTTCTGTCAAGAATTGCATTTGCAACGTCGCCGACTTCAGCACGCGTGGGAATTGGCTTTGAGATCATTGATTCAAGCATTTGTGTCGCAGTAATAACTGGCTTTGCGTTACGGACACACAAATCGATAAGCTGTTTTTGAATAAGCGGTACTTTAGCAATCGGGATAGCAAGCCCGAGATCTCCCCTGGCGACCATCATACCGTCTGCTTCTTCTAAAATTGCTTCTGCGTTTTCCACACCATTGGCGGTTTCAATCTTTGCAATTATCATGATTTTGGAATCGTGTGGAAGCAACTCTTTAACATTTCGAATATCTTGCGCCGATTGGACAAATGAGATGGCAATCGCATCAGTCTGTAGGCCGACAAGTACTTCGATTGCTTTTTTATCTTGATCAGTGACATGATCTGTTTTGAGTGCAATTCCTTCAGCCGAGAATCCTTTGCGTGATTTCAGCAATCCTCCAACCACAACTGTTGTCTCAATCCCATCATCTGTTTTGCGATCCACAACGAGTTTTATTGTCCCATCATCGATAAAAACTTCTGCCCCTGCTTCAAGATGCTCAAGAACTGAGGGCTGATTAATACCACAGCCTTGCTCATCACCTATGGTACGATTTGGAGAAATAGTAAATTTCTGTCCTTTTTGAAGAATAGTTTCGGGTTTCATATTACTGATCCTAATTTTGGGACCAGGCAAATCACCCATGATAGTCAACGGCTTTCCCAACTCTTTTTCTGCATTCCGAATCCAGGTAAACCGATCAAGTGCCTCTTCAGGTGTTGCGTGTGAAAAATTAATGCGAAAAACATCAACTCCTGCTCTTGCAAGTTCTTCTATTTTTTCTTTTGAACTGGTTGCCGGTCCGATTGTTGCGACTATTTTAACTGGTTTTGGTTGCATATTATGAGATAAAAATTATTATACTGCTAACTAATATTTTTCACAAGTTCTATATCAAGCAGCTGCCCTTCATCATTGAGTATGACAGAAACCGCGTCAATTAGCATGAAATCAGGAAGTCTTGGATGTTTTAGTTTATAAAACTGCGTTGCCTTGATGAGAGACCGCATTTTATAATAACCAATTGCCTCCAGGGGTGAACCGAATTCATTGGAGGAGCGTGTTTTTACTTCGAGAAAAACAAGCGCCTTTTCATCAGTTACAGGATCCGTTTCAATTGCAATGATATCGATTTCTCCTCCTCGGATTCGGAAATTTCTTTCAATAATCTGAAATCCTTGGCTTATTTAATACTCAACTGCAAACTGTTCTCCTTTATTTCCTTGGTCACGTTTGGTCCGCGTCATATCTCATCCATAGTAAATAATACCATACGGTAAAAGAAAATATAATAAACTGCTATAATAGACCCTTATGAAATCATTTTGGCAAAAATTACCAAAGCCTTTTACCGTTCTTGCGCCGATGGACGGTGTCACTGATGTTGTGTTTAGACAAATTATTACTGAATTTGGTAAGCCGGATGTGCTTTTTACAGAATTCACGATGACAGACGGACTTCTCTCAACTGGCCACAAAAAAGTAGCAGAACGGTTACTTCTTACTCCCGAACAAACACCCGTCATCGCGCAGATTTGGGGAACACAACCTGAACACTTCTATCAAGTCGCAAAAGATTTAGTCAAACGCGGCTTTGCAGGAATTGATATCAATATGGGCTGTCCCACACGAGATGTTATCAAAGAAGGCGCATGCTCGGGACTTATCCGCAATCCCCAATTGGCCGCGGAAATTATCAAAGCGACCAAAGAAGGCGCAGGAGATCTACCAGTAAGTGTTAAAACCCGCATCGGATTTGAGAAAGAAACAATCGATAGCTGGATAGGATTTTTGCTGGAACAAAACATACCTGCACTCACAGTCCATCTGCGAACAGTCAGAGAATTGTCAAAAGTGCCGGCACACTGGGAATTGATGCCGCAAATAATAGAAATCAGAAACAAACTTGCCCCCTCAACAGTGATTATCGGCAATGGCGATATTATGTCTATGGATGAAGCACAGGAGAAATGGAAACTTTACGGCTGTGAAGGTTTTATGATCGGCAGAGGAATTTTTGCCAATCCTTGGATGTTTGGCAACAAAGTTACTATTGAGAAAATTACTCCTGAGGAACGCGTGAAATTCTTTTTGCATCATATTGAGATTTTTGAAAAACAGTGGCATGGGGAAAAACACTTTGCGCTTTTGAAAAAATTTGCGAAAACCTACATCAACAATTTTTCAGAAGCGGCAGTTTTTAGAGAAAAGCTTATGGAAACAAAAAATCTTGAAGAATTAAAAGAAATACTGCAAAATTATAACTACATTTAATTCGCTTCTTTATGCTGCGGGCTGTAATTTTATTACTACTCCTGGGGCCATATCATTAGCAAGCTTTTTTGCTATTCTTTCTGGTACTTTGGGCGTGACGAATTCGGCGTCATGTATGATAGTTTCTCTAAATTGATGCACAGGATGTCTTTTTCCGACATCTACAAGTTCTTGTCTTATGTAAGCAACTTGATATGGATGGAAAATGCGAAATGTTGTTCCTGGAGTTTTTCGGATTGCGATACCATGAGACAAAAGACTACCTTCGTCGGGGAGAGGCAGAGCTATATATGTAGAATAACCTGTTTTTTTATTTTTTTGCCTGGATCTTCCTATCAATTCGCTAATCTTCATAGTAAAAAACTAGACTTTCGCGACTTTGAGGTAATTGAGTTTTGCTCTGCGGATTTTTTTCTTGGAATGAGCTTCAATATCGACTTTTTCGATATTTGGTGAGTTGACTGGCCAAATTCTTTCAACAGAGATCTGTCCGACCATTTTCTGAACGGTGAAGGTTTTGTTTACACCGCGTCCACGTATACCAAGAACAACTCCTTTGAAAACCTGAATACGGGTCTTATCCCCTTCCTGAATTCTCTGGTGAACTTTGACAATATCTCCTGGAACAAAACTGACTGTCTGCAACATAGGGTTATATTATAGCGGAAAACTTGCCTTTACTCAAGGATTAAATAAAAATTAAAACTTTCTAAATTAGTATTCAGTTTACCAACGTTGTAAATGCTATATTTATATATAATACTTTATTTTTGAAATTTAATTTCCTGCCGGTCAAAAAATCGTGAATTAGGAGAAGCAAAATAGACACGCGTATCCGTTCCTCCAAGCTGAGAAGTTAGATGCTCCGTATCTACAGTATATGTTGAATTGTATGGCACCCAAAAGTTAAGTTTACCTGCATTTGCAAGTCGAGCCATTGCAATTGCTTGAGCTGCGATAACAGCATCTGTTTCTACACTTGTCTGTATAAAACCTGGCGCTAATCGTATATCGCCATAGCTATAAACCATGTTTCCTGTTTGCCCAGGCAATAATAATACTTGCGCTCTATCTCTACTATGTAATGCTTGCCTCAAGCTATTTCCCGTTATTTCTTCATTAAGACCACCATATATTCCGCCAGTATCATGAAAAGTCACAACAGCTCTAGGCTCAATAGTTTCCGCATCTATACCTAAGGTGTTTAAACCCAACTGCAGAAGAAGAGCACTGCCTCTCGCTCCAAAAGATAAGAAATGAGCTTGCGCGTCACCAGAAGGCACACCATAATCTGCAACTGCATAATCATCATATGCCTCCCGCAAATCCATAAGAAAACTTCTCCACGTTTGTTTAACTCTATTTCTCTCAACTTTATCTTTACCAATTCGATCGATTATCTCTTCATATGGCCGAGCTACTGGTCTAATTAATTCTACTCCTTTTGCATAACTCTTGACCTCGTGTAGTCCATTGGTTGCTGACCATATACGTTCTTCTACTTCTGGATGTGGTCGAACAAGAAAGAGATGTCGTCCGCCTTCCCTTCTTATTGTTGCCGCAAGTCCTTCAACTAGCGGAATAAATGACTTCCATCACTTAATTCTCGACTCACAACATGAAAAGTAGGCCGGGAACCTGCCACCTTCTCTCTCAATTCCGCAATTCCACCTTGATCTACAGGACGTACTCCCTGTTTTGCAAGATTGCCCGATTTGTTTTCTATCATAGTTTTGCATATTACTTTTGATTAGCCAAAATCAAAAGAATAACGTATATTATCTCATAAAAAAGAGGCAATTACTACTCTGGGACTAAAAATCAGTTACTAAATAATCGAAATTTCAATTAGTTGAGGAAAAAGCTTTTCTTACTTCGCACAAGCTTCAATGAAGCCGTGGAAGATGGGGTGAGGGCGCAGAGGTCTACTCTTGTATTCAGGATGTCCTTGTGTGCCGACATAGAAGGGATGATCGTCTACTTCAATAATTTCAACAAGTCCCTCTTCAATTGACCGAGCAGCAATAGTCAATCCATTTTTTTCAAAGTCCTCAGCAAATTTGTTATTGAATTCATATCGGTGGCGGTGCCGTTCCGATGTCAAACCATTGTCATTGAGAAGCTCTTTGTACTTTTTATACAGCGCATATGCCTTTGTCCCCTTCTTCACTTTTGCTTGCCATCCGCCAAGCCGCATCGTGCCACCGTATGCTCGACGTTTCATAATTTCTTTCTGCGTTGGGATCAAATAGATCACCGGATGCTTGGTCTTTGGCGCATTTTCAGTTGTGTCAGCATCCTGCCATTTTAGCACTGAACGTGCAAAAGCGATAACTGCCAGTTGCATCCCATAACAAAGACCCAGATACGGAATTTTTTCTTTTCGTGCATAATCAGCCGCCGCGATCATCCCTTCTGCTCCGCGTTCACCCCAGCCGATAGGGACGATGAGACCGTCCGGCTTGCCGATTACTTCGGCAGCGGTCTTTGATGTGATCTTTTCTGCATTCACCCACGTCGTCTTTACTGCTACATCATGCGCCCATCCGGCATGATCCAATGCATCAAAAAGCGCTGCGTATGAATCCCGCAGCTGATATTCACCTGTCCCAAAATATTTTCCGACAATTGCGATAGTAAGTGTCTTTTTCTTTGGTGCTTTTACTTTCTCAACAAATTTTTCCCAATCTGCCAATTTCGGCTCCCTTTGCGGCAGATTAAATTTGGTGAGAATTCTTTTTACCAATCCTTGTTTGTGGAGTACTAAAGGAATTTCATACACTGTTTCCAAATCTGGATTGGTAATGATGTCTTCTGGATGCATGTTGCAGAACAATGCGAATCTGTCTTTTCTTCTCTGATCAAGTTGTTTTTCGGAGCGGGCAATAATGAAATCCGGCTGAATACCCATACCATTGAGGGTCTTAACTGAAAGCTGTGTAGGTTTAGTTTTCGGCTCACCGAGATGGCCGGGTGTCGGGACATAACTGACATGAACGTGTAAAACATCACCTGGATTTTTGAGCGTCATAATTCGGGATGCTTCGTAATACAGAACATTCTGGTATTCACCTGCTGTTCCACCAAGTTCGATAAGAACAATATCTGCTTTTTTCTTCTGTCCCAGAGATTTAATTCTTCCGATAATCTCATCGGTGATATGAGGAATTGCCTCAACATCTTCGCCTTGATACTCAAACCTCCGCTCGCGATCGATAACTGTCTGGTAAATCCTTCCAATCGTGACAAAATTCTCTTTGCCCATATCCTCATCAAGGAATTTCTCATAGGTCCCGATATCCATATCTCCTTCTGTTCCGTCTTCACAAAGGAACGGATCACCATGCTCTATGGGATTAATTGTGCCGGCGTCAAGATTGAGATAATTTTCGAATTTAATGGGTGCTACGCTGAAGCCTGCTTGTTTGAGAAGAAATGCAATTGATGCTGATGTGAGGCCCTTACCGATGCCGGAGATGACTCCTCCTGAGACAAAGATGTATTTTGTTCTACCTGATTGCGATTTTCTATCGGGCACGATTTATGTTACCAAATCAAACCAAATTAGTCAATAACCTTAAAATTATCTGAAGATATTACCCTGCTGCTACTCCATCAGGTACTTCTTTTTCAGGAATTGCCAATACCGGAGTAATTTCATTTGCATAGCCAATATCAAAAAGCATCCCTTCAGAAACTTCCCCCATCATTTTTCTTGGCGCAAGATTGACGACAAATAATGCTTGTTTTCCTTCTATTTCTTTTGGATTTTCCCGCTCTTTTTTCATGCCAACGAGGATTTTTCTTTTAAAAGAACCAAAATTAACGGTCAATTTCACCAGTTTGTCTGACGAAGGAACATCCTCGACTTTTTCAATTCTTCCCACACGGATATCAATTTTTTCTAATTCTTCAAATGGCATTGTTGGCTTAACAGGTGATATTTTCATTGTATAATCAAAAGCTCATTTAAGATGATAGCAAAGATTAAAAAAATAATAAACGACTTGTAATCAGGTATTCCAACAATTCTCCTGTCAAATAATATTAAGCAGTTAGCAATGTCAAAGACTTAGCATCTGGTCTTCCACTAAACCATCGCAAATCATACTTCCGAGCAATCTCTCTTATAAAACCTGCATGTGCGATTACCCCAGCTGCTCGACTTTGCGGAGGTAGGTCTATACCTGAGTCTCCTTGCATTTGTGAATAAACTGTCTGTACTCTATTCTCTACTTCGTCTCGCCATTTTCTGCATTGTACTTTTACGTATGCAGGCTCCCATTGCGGAGTACGAGGACCCCGCATTAACAATGTCGTTTGACTATCCGTTATAACCATGCTTCCTAGCACAGATCCTTTAGTACTTTCTACTGTTGATAGGTAAAATAGCCTGCTTACATCCTGTGTTGACAATGTAGAGTCTACGGTGCCATGACTATGCATGTCTAAAACATACTGCTTTCTTAGCAAAGGATCTATTTCTCTGTCTACAGATACACCTCTAGCATTCTCTGATGCAGGCAGTGGATCTTTTGTTAAAAATAACCTTTTTCTGTATTTAAAAAAACAGCTTTTGCATGTTCGCGATGCCTGGGGTCAGCTTGAGTTCTTTCTCGTATCTCTCGGATATGAGGATTCATAATACGCATATCAATTTGGAGAAGATCATCAGGCACAGCCCTATTTCTATCATTACGAGCAATCACTAAGATGTCCAAAATTGGCATGTCTTTTTCTCGAAATCCTCTTTCAATGGGAAGACGTGCTTCTACATGAGTCATCTGTTGATATAGTATCTTTTTGAGCGGGCGATGGGAGTCGGACCCACTGCCTTCTCCTTGGGAAGGAGACATTCTACCGGTGAACTACGCCCGCAATTAAAACCAATGATAGCAGATTAGCAGAAAAAATTCACTAAAAATGAAAGAATAAATAAATTATACAAATGTAACGAATACCTACTTGCGTGGAATCTTGAGGACATTTCCTGAGAAGATCATGCTGGGATTTACCAAATTATTTGCCTTTGCAATATCGGTCCATCGGTACCCGTCACCGTATGCTCTGACTGAAATGTTCCAAAGGCTGTCACCTTTGATAACGGTATAAGTATTACCCATAATTTTATTTGGACTAATCTTTGTGTTAATTGTTCTATTTTTTTGCACATTTGTGCTTGGATGAGTCGTTGGAACTATTGTAATTGTTGACTCTTTTGGTGCAATTGACGGTAAAATCAGTCGGTCGCCTACATGAATATCACTTGGATCAGCTAAATTATTTGCTTTAGCAATATCAACCCAATTGTATCCGCTTGTATACTTTTTTTCTGCAATTACCCATAATGACTCCCCTTTTTGTACAACCCACACGTTAGTATCCTTATCAGTTATTACTGCTGGAGTAGGCGTTGCCTTTATTTTTGCCAGTTGTTTAATAACTACTTTCTTTGTATTTGGCTTTTGAGTAGGTTTAGATACAACTTTTGGTTTTGTAGTTGGTTTTGGCGCAGCCGTTGGCTTGACTGTCGGTTTTGGTACCGCAGTAGGCTGTGGAGTCTCTGTCGGAATAACTGTTGCAACTGGTCCAATACTTACCGCTGTATCAATTGAATTTGGCGCTTGTTTTGAAAATTCCTGTGTCTGCTGTGAAACTTGTATAGTATTTTGAGTCTCTTCCGAAATAGGGGTATTTACATTACCTGCGTTTTTATTATGTACAAAAGAAAGGAGAAGTGCCGTTGTGATAATAACAACTATAATACCCAAAATAAGACTTGTATAGGATTCTCCAAATCTGAGATATTCAAAAAGACCAGTACCCTTTTTTTCAGGCGCTTGTGCGGATAATTGTTCTTTTTGTTTTTTGGTATCTGCTTTTTTTGGCATTTTTCTGCTTCCTTTTGTGGACAGAGAATAAGGTGAAGAGTAGTATACTATAATCCCTCGAAGAATTCAACCTATAACAAATAACTATACATTTCTGCGGGATGGACGAGACTCGAACTCGCGACCTCCTCCGTGACAGGGAGGCGCTCTAACCAACTGAGCTACCACCCCAGTTCGCAAAGCGAAACTGAGACTTAAAACTAAAAAACGTCAGTTTGTATTTTATCCCAATATTGCGTCCTCGTCAATGCTCTGATACACTTTGAACGTGACCAATGCCGAAATAAGTAAATTGCTGAGAAACATCGCAGCAGCATATAGTATCAAGGATGAAAAAAAATTCCGTTTTCAATTACTTGCTTACGAAAAAGCGGCCGATTCGATAGAAAGCCTTCCCACAGAATTAAAAGACCTCTATAAAGAAAATAAATTACAAGGCATCCCAGGAGTCGGACCCACTATTCAATCCCGTCTTGAAGAACTCTTTCAAACAGGAAAAGTAAAACATTTTGAAGAAGTCATGAAAGATATTCCTCAGGCTCTTTTCCCGCTTTTAGACATTCCGTCTTTTGGTCCGAAAAAGGCGTATCGCCTGGTGACAGAATTTCATTTGAAAGACCCCGAAACGGTCATTGTGGATGTTGAAAATATCGCAAAAAAAGGCCAAATCGCACCACTTGCAGGGTTTGGGGAAAAATCACAGGCTGACGTCCTTAGAGCAATTGCAGAATATAGACTCGGCAAAGGCAAAACTACCCGTATGCCGCTCCCCTTTGCAAATGAACTGGCTGAAATTCTTATCTCCTATCTCAAAAAATCTCCAGCAGTTGTTGATGCTCAACCTCTAGGAAGTTTGAGAAGAAGGAGAGAAACAATCGGCGATATTGATATTGCGGTTGCAACCAATAAACCTCAAGAAGTGATTAACCATTTTGTTGCCTATCCGCGGAAAGAACGAGTTATGGAACGCGGAGAACGAACTTCTTCAATTCTTGCAACTGGGGGCAGACAGGTAGATCTTATGGTGATCTCTCCTGACGGATTTGGTGCAATGCTGCAGCACTTTACGGGCAGTAAGGCGCATAATGTCCATTTAAGAGAATACGCACTCTCAAAAGGGCTCTCAGTGTCTGATTTTGGCATTAAGAAAAAAGGCGACGAAAAAGCAGAATATACCAAATACAAAACAGAAGAATCATTCTACAAAGCATTAGGGATGGAATGGGTTCCCCCGGAAATGCGCGAGGACACGGGAGAGATAGAACTTGCACTCGCGCAGAAACTTCCAAAAATTGTGGAATTGCAAGATATTAAGGGTGATTTTCATTTGCATTCAAATTTTCCAATCGAAGAAAGTCACGATGCCGGACAAAATTCTATGGAAGAAATGATAGAAAAAGCTCTAAAATTAGGATACGAATACCTTGGTTTTTCTGAGCATAATCCGAGTATTTCTCAGCATACAGAAAAAGAAATTTTAAGACTTCTTGAAAAAAGGATTAAATTTATTGAACAATTGCGAGAAAAGTATAAAAAAAGTATTCATATATTTGCTCTCCTTGAAACAGACATTCTTGCCAATGGCAAATTAGCAATCCCTGATAGTGCTTTTGACTTCCTCGACGCAACAATCGCATCAATTCATAGTTCATTTTCTTTGCCCCGCGATGAAATGACTAAACGCGTTCTTTCAGGTTTGTCTCATCCGAAAGCAAAAATATTTGCCCATCCCACGAGCAGATTGATAAATCAGCGACCTCCTATAGAGCTAGACTTTGAAAAAATCTTTGCTTTTTGCAAAGAAAATAATAAAGCTCTTGAGATCAATGCCGCTCCACAGCGGCTCGATCTGACCGACATTCTGGTAAGAGAAGCTGTTAAAAAAGAAATTAAGATGATTATCAATACTGACAGTCATGCCATCGATCAAATGGATCTGATGCAGTATGGTGTCACAGTCGCAAGAAGAGGCTGGGCGACCAAACGTGACATTTTAAACACAATGGAATATAATGAACTAAAGCGTTGGTTTGAAAACTAACAAAGGAGGTGATCTGTTATGGGTTATATACTCATTGCAATTGTCGTTATCATATTATTTTACATCTGGTATGTTTATAACAGTCTCGTTACTGCAAAAGTTCGTATTGCTGAAGCGCTCTCGCAAATTGATGTTCAACTGAAGCGAAGAACAGACCTTATTCCCAATCTTGTCGAAACAGTAAAAGGATACGCCAAACACGAAAAAGAAGTATTCGAGAACGTCACAAAAGCACGTGCGAGTTTGATGCAGGCAAATACTACACAAGAAAAAGCTCAAGCAAACAATTTCCTTTCCGACACATTGAAGTCTCTTTTTGCAGTTGCTGAGAATTATCCAAATCTAAAAGCAAGTGAAAATTTTACCGGTTTGCAAGAAGAACTGTCAGATACGGAAAATAAAATTGCGTATGCTCGTCAGTTCTATAACAGCAATGTTATGGACTACAATACAAAAATACAGGTGTTCCCAAGTTCACTTTTTGCGAATATGCTGCATTTCCAGAAGGCAGACTTTTTTACCGCAGACGATAAGGATAAAGAACCGGTAAAGGTAAGTTTTTAAACTTTCAGAATATTCGAAAACTCAGAAATTCAGTTTGCCGGAGAATCAGAATATCAGAACTCTGAATTTCCGGTTTTCTGACTATCAGAATTTCTGACATTCAGAGTATTCTGAGTTTTTCTGATCTATGAATATATATAACGCCATCTCTGCCAATATCTGGAAGAGCTATTTTATTATTGCTCTTTTTGTGCTGTTTGCAGGAACGGTTGCTTATGTCATCGGACATGCAACAGGTGCTGGTCCATCGTGGGGCGTCTTCATATTTATCATTGCGATTATTTATAGTTTTGTCAGCTATTTTTATTCGGATAAAATCGTCCTTGCAACATCAGGCGCACGACAAATTCAGAAAAAAGATAACCCGGAACTCTTTAATATTGTAGAGGAATTATCAATCGGTGATGGTCTGCCAATGCCAAAAGTGTATATCATTGATGACCAATCGCCAAATGCCTTTGCAACAGGACGAGATCCTAAACACGCAGCCGTTGCAGCAACCTCAGGGATTCTGGAACGGCTCAATAGAGCAGAGCTTGAAGGCGTTCTTGCTCACGAATTATCCCATGTCAAAAACTATGACACTCGTCTTATGGCAATTACCGCAGTTCTCGTAGGATTTATAGCATTGATAACAGATATCTTCACGCGTACACTTTTTTGGGGAGGATTCCGAAATAATAATGACCGAGACAACAGAGCAGAAGGAATCTTTATGATCATCGCGATTATTCTTGCGATTCTTGCACCGATTATTGCAAGCCTTATCCAGCTTGCCGTCTCTCGCAAACGTGAGCTTCTTGCTGATGCATCCGGAGCATTATTAACTCGCTATCCTGAAGGGTTGGCACGTGCGCTTGAAAAAATCTCAGCGGACCCACGACCACTGCAAACAGCAAGCAATGCGACTGCACATCTTTTTATCGTCAATCCATTCAAAGATAAAGGATTCCATAGCTGGGTATCAAATCTTTTCAGCACTCACCCACCGATTGAGGAGAGAATTAAAATTTTGAGGTCAATGTAATATGTTGCCCAATCTTCCGCTCATAGCTATAGGTAAAACAGTTTCAAAGATCAGCCAAACTTTAAACCGTGGTAATGGTTCAACATGGCCGGGTCATATCGCACTAAAAGGAAACAAAAATTTTATCAAAGATATTCTTGCAAATTCACAAACAAAAATTATTATTGTTGCGGGTACAAATGGCAAAACAACAACATCTGGATTGATTCGGACAGGTCTTGAAAAAAACGGCAAATCTGTTATCCAAAACGAATCCGGAGCAAATTTACTTAATGGCGTTGCTTCAACTATTTTATTACACACCGATGCTTCTGGAAATCTCAAGTATGATTATGCTATTTTTGAAGTTGATGAAAATGCGCTTCCCCAGGTATTACAACAAATAAAACCTTCCTATCTCGTGCTGCTTAATCTCTTCCGCGATCAGCTCGACCGTTATGGTGAAATTAATGTTATTGCTGAAAAATGGAAAGGAGCAATCCTTGAACTGGATGATAAAACAAAACTTGTTCTCAATGCAGATGATCCTCTCGTTGCATACATGGGAATGGAATTAAAACATCCTAGGTCATTTTTCGGCGTAGATAATGAAAAGGGGCAAACTCACGAAGACGGAGCAGCCGATTCTGTCTCATGTCCACACTGTGGAAAAAGACTTTCTTTTGACAAAATCGTTTTCTCGCATTTGGGTAAATGGAAATGTACTGAGTGCGGTCTTGTCCAACCAAAAAAGCACATTGCAGAATTTCCCTACTATCCCCTTGCTGGTGTTTACAATAAATATAACACCCATGCCGCGGCACTTGTCCTTAAAGATCTGGAAATAAATGAAAAGCAAATTATAAATGCTTTTGAAACATTTTTACCCGCGTTTGGAAGACAAGAAAAAATTATCTATGAAGGAAAAACAGTGCAACTTTTCCTTTCCAAAAATCCGACAAGCTTTAATCAGTCGTTTGCTACGATCAAAAATCTTAACGCGTCTATGCTTCTTCTTATCCTTAATGATAGAATTCCGGACGGCCGTGATGTCTCCTGGATTTGGGACACAGATCTTGCCGGTTTGAGTGAATTTAAACACATTTTTGTAGCAGGAGACCGGGTCTATGATATGGCGCTGCGGCTAAAGTATGAATTAGGAAGTAAGTTATATGAAGAAAAAATTACTACATTTGAGGACATAAAAGAAGCTATAGAAAAAGGAATTAATTATGTACAAAAAAAGGGCACATTTTACATTCTCCCCACTTACTCCGCTATGCTTGATGCAAGAAAAATTTTAACAGGCAAAAAAATATTATGAAAAACAATGACTTTCAACTTACAATCGGGTGGCTGTACCCACAGCTTATGAGCACATATGGAGATAGAGGTAATATAGTGATTCTGCAAAAGCGCTGTGAATGGCGTGGAATTAAAACCGAAATTCTTACCATTGACCAAGCTACAAGTGATCAAAAACTAAAAACCATTGACCTTTTATTTGGCGGCGGCGCACAAGATCGTGAACAAGAAATTGTCATGAATGATCTACACAAGAAAAAAACTGTAATAAAACAATTAATTGAAGATACTATTCCTGCTCTTTTTGTCTGCGGTGCACCACAGCTGATGGGGCATTATTATGAGCCGGCAGAGGGGAAAAGAATCGAAGGGCTGGGAATTTTTGATATGTATACCAAACACCCCGGTCCACGCAACGATCGATTGATAAGTAATGTCATTGCAAAACTTGAAATACAAAATTTCACTAGTCCCTCTCACCTAGTCCCTAGTCCCTACCTCATCGGTTTTGAAAATCACGGCGGCCGCACATTTCTTGGAGACTCAGCCAAACCTTTGGCAAAAATTATTAAAGGTTTCGGCAATAATGGCAAAGATGGTACAGAAGGAGTTGTTTATAAAAACGCACTTGGCAGCTATCTTCACGGTCCTCTTTTGCCAAAAAATCCTCAAATTGCCGATTGGCTTATCGCAAAGGCATTAGAAGTAAAATACAAAAAAGAAATTGAGCTCGAAAAACTCGATGATACGCTTGAGGAAAAAGCAAAAGAAATACTAATGAAAAAATTACAAGTTAATTTTTAGCTGAAGTTGCTTTCTCAAGTATTGTTATTCGCTTCTCATGATCTTTAATAAAGTCTTTAATTTCAGAAGTTTCATCGTGTAATCCGCTGATCTCTTTTTTCATCGATTTCATTTCTTTGACAATTTGCCCATGTTCTCTTTCATTTTTGTTTGCATATGGCTCAAAAATATTGGTATAAAAATCTTGAAATGCTGACGTAATGGCACTGGTAATGTTCCTTTGAACAATCTCTTCAACTTGCTGCAAATCTTTTTTTGTTAACATGAATTTCATAATGCCATAGAAAAACTCTATATCAATTAGAATTAAATATATCAAATTAAACATTGTAAAATGCCTATTTTAATCATATAATAGCTTCATGAAGCTTGATATCAAACATATCGCAAAACTTGCAAATCTCCCGATCAGCAGTTCTGAAGAAAAAAAACTTGAGAGTCAATTAACCGAAACGCTCAACTATATTGCTGTCCTTGAAGAAATAGACACCACAAAAATTGAACCCACAGCTCATGTCACTGGGCTAGAAAACGTCACACGGGAAGATGTTGCGAATGCATCACTTTCTCAAAAACAAGCACTTGCAAATACAAAACAACAGTATAATGGTTTTTTTTGAAGTTAACGCAATTTTGGAGAATGATTAAAAAGAAGAGAGACATAACAACAATTTATGTTCTCAGGCATGGAGAATCACAAAGTAATGTATATGCAAGAGAAAATCCGGGTAAAGCTGCCTCACAATTTGGTCCATTGGGAAGTTCTTTAACACAAAAAGGACGCGAGCAGGCACATTCTATTGCAAAACGTTTACAAAATGTGCAATTTGATGCGATTTTTTCCTCCGATCTTGCGCGGGCAAAAGAAACGGCGGAAATAATTGCTGCAGGACGAAATCTGGAAGTAATTACCAATGGGGCGATCAGAGAACGTTCTTTTGGAGAGCACATGTCCGGTAATCAAAAAAGGGAAATTGAGAAAGAGCTAGAAGGATTGGATGAAAAAGAGAAATTTGCTTTTAAGTATTTCCCTAATGGAGAAAGCGGTTTGGATGTAGTAGAGAGGTTTGAAAAATTTCTCAAACAGATAATCAATGAGTATAAAAATAAAACGATTTTACTGGTAACTCATGGATATGTCATGCGTTCTTTTCTAATTTACGAAAAATTTGCTAAATTTGATGAGTTACTGGGTGGATCAATCAAAAATTGGGGATATTTTATTGTTAAAACAGATGGAAATATCTATAAAATGATTGATAAATATGGTATTTATCATAGAAAAGATGTGGATGATGAGGAATAAGTCATTATGGATGTTAAAAATATAACTATCGCACAGGCAAAAAAAGACTTAAAAGATAAAAAATACTCTTCAGTTGAGTTAACAAATGCATATTTGGAAAGAATAAAAAAATTAAATCCCAAACTCAACGCATTTATTACAGTAACTGAAGACGAAGCGCTGCACATGGCCAAAGAGGCAGATGCAAAACTTGCCAAAGGAGAAGATCAAGCATTGCTTGGTATGCCTATGGCACTAAAAGATCTTTTTTTGACAGAAGGTATTAAAACAACTGCTGCTTCACGAGTTTTGGATAACTATATTCCTCAATATGATGCAACTGTGGTAAAAAAACTAAAAAATGCAGGTGCTGTTATTTTGGGTAAATTAAACTGTGACGCTTGGGCGCATGGTTCATCCGGGGAAAATTCTGATTTCGGTCCAACAAAAAATCCCTATGATACAAGTTATGTTCCCGGCGGATCAAGTAGCGGCTCGGCAGCATCAATTGCAGCTGATATGGCACTCTTTTCAATGGGTACGGATACCGGCGGATCGATCAGATTGCCTGCAAGTTTTTGCAATGTCGTTGGACTAAAACCAACATATGGGAGAGTAAGCCGATTTGGCATCGTTGCAATGGCATCATCACTTGATTCAATTGGTCATATGACAAAAACTGTTGAAGATAACGCTCTCATTTTAAATTGTACAGCAGGAACTGATATTAATGATGGAACAACTCCATCTGCCGAAGTGAAAGACTATACGAAAACGCTTAAAAAAGGAGTTAAAGGGCTTAAAATCGGCATTCCAAAGGAATATTTTATTGAAGGACTTGATCCAAGAATAAAAGAATTGACCGAAAAGGCCTTAAAAACATTGGAAAAACAAGGAGCAAAACTTGTTGAAATTTCACTTCCTCATACAAAATATGCAACAGCTGTCTACTACATCATTATGCCATCGGAAGTTTCTTCCAACCTTGCCCGTTATGACGGAATACGGTATGGGAATGACAGGTCAAGATTTGGTGATGAAGCAAAACGACGAATTATGCTAGGCACTTTTGCCTTATCGGCAGGATATTATGATGCATATTACAAAAAAGCAATGCAGGTACGAACACTTTTACGAAAAGACTTTACCGAAGCTTTTGAAAAAGTCGATGTCATGATTACACCTGTTTCACCCACTCCTCCTTTTAAATTAGGAGAAAAAACAAGTGATCCGCTTGAAATGTATTTATCGGATATCTTTACCGTAACACTAAACCTCACAGGTAATCCAGGACTTTCCGTGCCTATGGGTTTTATTGACGGACTTCCCACAGGCATGCAAATTATTGGCCCGCATTTTTCGGAAGACTTATTGTATCGTGTAGGGTATACATATGAGCAAGAAAATCCATTGTATCTAAAAAAAACAAATCTATGAACAAATACACACCTATCATCGGCCTTGAAGTACATGTAGAACTAAAAACAAAAAGTAAGATGTTTTGTGCCTGTTCTGCCGACTATTTCGGCAAAGAACCAAATTCACACACGTGTCCCGTGTGTCTTGGTTTGCCCGGCGCACTGCCCGTGCCAAGCAAACTAGCAATTGAATGGTGCATCGAAATTGCATTGGCGCTGAACTGCAAAATTAATGAATACTCCAAGTTTGACCGAAAAAATTACTTCTATCCTGATCTTGCAAAAGGCTATCAAATCAGCCAGTACGATTTACCTTTTGGCGAAAAAGGCTATGTCAAATTAAAGAGCGGCAAACGAATCGGCATCACCCGTGTTCATATGGAAGAAGACACAGGCAAGCTGTCACATCAGGAAGTAAATGGAAAACATGTTAGTCTTATTGATTTTAACCGTAGCGGCGTTCCGCTTGTCGAAATTGTGACAGAACCGGATTTTGATAATGCACAAGACGTAAAAGAATATCTGGAAAAACTTCAGTTGATCGTCAGGTACCTCGATGTCGCAAATGCCGATATGGAGAAAGGAGAAATGCGCCTTGAACCGAATATCTCTCTCACTACTGTTCCAGGACAACTTCCCAACTACAAAGTAGAAGTAAAAAATATTAATTCTTTTAAATTCGTTGAGAAAGCAGTCAATTTTGAGATCGATAGACAACAGGAAATTCTGGAAAAAGGAGAAACTCCTGCACAGGAGACACGAGGTTGGAACGAAGATAAAGGCAAAACGTTTTCTCAGAGATCCAAAGAAGATGCGCACGATTATCGCTATTTCCCCGAACCAGACATCCCTCCAATAGTATTGCCTGAAGGAGCAATTAGCAGACTTGACGAACAAGTGCCAGAACTGCAGGATAAAAAAAGTAAACGATTTGAGAAGGAATTTGCACTCCCCCCTTATGACGCGGAAATTCTGACGAGAGAAAAATTGCTTGCTGATTTTTTTGAAGAAACTGTTAACAACAAACAAGGCAATATTGACGCAAAAGCAATTGCCAATTGGATAATTAATAAAAAAATTGATCACACAAAAATTTCTTCAGAAGAATTATTGAAACAAATTGCATCTTCCAAACAAACCGTGGCAATAGATGAGAAAGAACTAAACAAAATTATTTATGAAGTTATCAAGGAAAATGAAAAAGCTGTGACAGATTATAAAAATGGTAAAGAAACAGTTATCATGTTTCTATTGGGACAAACAATGAGAAAGATTGGAAAGAAAGTTGACACCAATAAAGTAAAAGAGCTTCTTATTATAAGACTACGAAAATAGCCTTCCCCGTCTCAAAACATTATATTCGTAAATTCTGAGATATTTCTGCTATAATAAACGCTTCATGAGACACGAAAGAGAAGCTATAAGCCATAATCGAGATATTAGACGTCCTTTTGGGAGATTTGATATGCGTCCTGGACACGATAAAGTACTTTTTGATGGCATATCCACAGAAAGAGTACGATTTAACGCAGACCCACCTGGTGGAACAGAACTACGCGGAGTTACTCCAGTCGTGCGTAGTCTTTATACCGTTGAGAGTGCTCGACAGTACGCTAGAATACTAAGAGATGCTATGACTGAGAGACCCGGACTAGCAGATAGTGCGATTCATTGGACAAGACAAGTTGAAATCCTCAGAGAAGATATGCAAGCAGAAAGATTACCACCAAAAGAATTCGATAACTTGTTGGGACTTATCATTGCAGATAAAGAAGAACAAGCGGATACTGATCAACTTACTAGACTTTACAGTAGAAATGCCATGGTTAGAAGAAGTGAAGAAGTCTTAGCCCACGCGGAAAGAACTGGTGAGGAAGTAAGCTTTGCTATTGTAGATCTTGATAGATTTAAATATATCAACGACACTTATGGACATGACGGAGGTGATACAGTTCTTCATCAGACAGGTGGACATCTCCGAAGTGGAAGAAGAGGAGACCTTTCAGGAAGATGGGGGGGAGAAGAGTTTCTTATTATACTCCCCGGAACTCCTATAAAAGAAGCTGTTGAAGCATTAGAGAGACTACGTAGCGAGATGCCCGCAACTGTCGGTGAGGCAATTCATAATGTTGGCTTAACAATTGATAGAGATATCACAATGAGTGTAGGTATAGCCACTTATAACCCTGCAGAATATGAAGAATTACGAGGTAGTCGAGAACAAGATATTGCTAGCATCCTTGAAAGCATGGAAGTAGATGTGGCTAATATCGATGCTGAAAGGCTTCATTTTTATACACAAGTGGCTCATAGACGGCGGCGGCGAGAAATTCTTGCTCATGTACTTCGCAAAGCAGATAAAGCACTATATGCTGCCAAAAATCATAAAAGAAATAGAGTTGTAGCTAACATAGCAGATCCTGATGGTGATGATTTCCTAGTTGATACAGGAGATGGATCTATTTATTTTGAAGATTACAACATTCAAACTGTAGATGGCAAACCGCAATCAGTCCTTGTCTATACTAAGATGGATAGCTAGAAATACATATATTTTATGGCTATTTTTGTTCATACACCCAATCAGAAACCACGTACTTTTGATAAGCTTATTGCCGATAAATTAGCTGAAGAAACGAGAAATAGAATCATTTAACTTCCTTTTCCTTGAGGTTCCCGACGTCTTATCGCAGGACAATAATATAAATCTTTTTCATCTACTTTTTTATTTTTAGGTCCTCTGCATCTCTTTATCCTCCATATAACACCATCACGGCTTTTAAAACCTGGTTTCACTGGAAACAGTATTCTCTCCCCCTTAATATTACCTCCACTATCAATTTCTTGTGCATAAAGTATAACTATCCTTGTTGATCTAGGAAAAATTCCTAAAATACGTTTTTGCTTCTTTTTTCCTTTAACAAGTGATGATACTTCTTTTGTTCTGGTACTTGTTGATGCTTCAGTGATCATCAAATTGTCTTTACCATTGAGAAATGGACACGTAGAACATAATAAAGGCTCCTTCTTCATCGGAGATTATTATATAGCAAACATAAAAATTTATTGCAAAAGTGTGTATTGTACTCTCGACAAGCGGTAACTATACGTTATAATAGAATAACTCTAATGCCTGATTTTGTTCATCTTCACAACCACACCGAGTATTCACTTCTTGACGGTCTTCAAAAAACAAAAAATATGGTTGAATACGCAAGCAGTCTTGGCATGAAAGCCCTAGCTATTACCGATCATGGGAATATGTATGGGACAATTAAATTTTACAAAGCCTGTCAGGAAGCCGGAATAAAACCAATTATTGGCTGTGAAATTTATGTTGCAAAGCGCTCTTTGCATGATAAAGATGCAGCACAAGACAAAGATTATAACCATCTCATCCTTCTTGCGGAAAATGAAACAGGGTATAAAAACCTGATGAAGATTGTTACGATTTCAAATCTTGAAGGATACTATTATAAACCGAGAACCGATTTGCCACTTTTGGAAAAATATCATAAAGGACTTATTTGTTTGAGTGCATGTGTTAATGGTTATGTTTCAGAGCCACTAATGAATGATCAAGACGCAACTGCCGAAGAACGAGCTATTAAACTTGCAAAAATTTTTGGAGAAAATAACTTTTTTCTGGAAATGCAAAAACACATCAATGTTCCACCACAAGAAAAAGTAAATCAAAAACTTGTTGCTCTCTCAAAAAAACTTGGCTTGCCGATTGTTGCAACAAATGATAATCACTATACGCGAAAAGATGATGCTGAAGCACAAGAAATATTGCTTTGCGTACAGACACAAACAACAATTCTTGATCAAAAAAGAAAACTCTCAATGGTGTCATCACCTGATTTTTATATCAAGTCTGCCGAAGAAATGGAAAAACTTTTTATTGATTTGCCAGAAGCAATTGAAAATGCAAATAAAATTGCGGATCGTTGCAACGTAGAAATCACCCTTGGTAAATGGCATATGCCAATCTTTGATGTTCCAAATGATAAATCAACGACCGACTACCTGACTGAGCTTGTATATCAAGGAGCAAAACTCAGATATGGAAATTTAACACCGGAAATTAAAGAACGGATTGATTATGAATTATCAGTTATTATCAAAAAGAAATATGAAACATATTTTTTGGTAGTTGCAGATTTTGTAAATTGGGCAAAAGACAATGGTGTTGCTGTCGGCCCGGGAAGAGGATCTGCTGCCGGATCTGTAGTTTCATATGCGTTGAAAATTACGGATGCCGATCCGTTCTTTTTCAATTTACCTTTTGAACGGTTCTTAAATCCACTGCGCCCATCAGCACCCGATATTGACTTGGATTTTGCAGATACACGGCGTGAAGAAGTTATTCAATATGTGACGGAAAAATATGGAAAAGATAAAGTCGCGCAGATTATCACGTTTGGAACGATGGAAGCGAGAGGTTCTGTCAGAGATACAGGACGCGCACTTGGGATGCCCTACGCGGGCCCTGATAGAATCTCCAAGATGATTCCTCCTGGCTGGCAAGGACACTCAATGACGATTGAAAATGCACTTACACAAAGCCCGGACCTCAAACGCGCATACGATACAGAACAAGAAACAAAACGTCTTTTGGATCTTGCAAAAAAACTTGAAGGGGTGGCACGGCATGCATCAGTTCACGCTGCAGGTGTTGTGATTGCAGATAAACCACTTACTGAATATACCCCATTGCAGAAAGAAACAAATGGAGAAAAGATCGTCACACAATATGATATGTATACTGTCGGGGAAGATGGTGTGGGACTTTTGAAAATGGATTTTTTAGGTCTTCGCAACTTAACGATTATTGAGGAATGTCTTAAATTCATCCAAGAAAATCAGGGCAAACAAATCGACTTAAACAGTGTCGATTTGGAGGATAAAAAAACATACACTCTATTGTCAGAAGGAGAAACAACTGGAATATTTCAGCTCGAGTCGGCAGGGATGCGAAGATACATTAAAGATTTAAAACCGACAACAATTTTTGATTTACAGGCAATGGTCGCTTTATACCGTCCCGGACCGATGGCAATTATTCCTGAATTTATCAAACGCAAACACAACCCTTCTCTTATCACCTATCCAGATCCCCGTCTGCAGGATATTTTAAAACAATCTTATGGAATTCTCACCTATCAAGACGATGTTCTACTAACAGCAATAACACTTGCAGGTTATTCCTGGCTTGAAGCAGATAAATTCCGAAAAGCAATGGGTAAAAAAATCCCATCAGAAATGAAAAAGCAAAAAGAATTATTTATCGCCGGAGCTATCAAAAATGGACTCACTCCAAAACGCGCAGAAGAATTCTTTGAGTTGATCGCACCATTTGCAGGATATGGATTTAATAAAGCACATGCAGCTTGTTATGCAATTATTGCTTTTAGAACCGCGTATCTGAAAGCAAATTATTCTGTCGAATTTATGACAGCATTGCTCACCGCTGAATCGCGTGGGACCTCCGGTCCGGTAAAAAATGAAAAGATTGCTCAAGCTGTTTTGGAATGCAAACGCCTTGAATTACCTGTGTTGAAACCCGACATCAACTTGTCACAAAGCGATTTCAGTATAAAAGATAAGACAAAAATTCTTTTCGGACTTTCAGCTGTTAAAAATGTTGGTGAAGCGGCAATACAAAATATCATCGAAGCGCGAAAAGAGCGACCCTTTGGCAATTTTCAAGATTTTTGTCTCAGAGTTAATTTATCAACGATTAATAAAAAAACAATGGAAAGCTTGATAAAAGCTGGTGCAATGGATGAGTTCGGCAACAGAGCTTCGCTTCTTATTGCTTTCCCGGAAATCGTTGCAAGAATCAACCAGATTAAAAAACAAAAAGCGGATGGACAAAAATCATTGTTTGACGATGAACCGTTGGAAATGGATAGCAAATCTATAGATCTCAATCTCACAGAAATTGAAGATTTCACTGAAGAGGAAAAACTGCAGTTTGAAAAAGAATTTTTAGGAATTTATCTGACATCACATCCTCATTTGGAAAAACTTTCTTATTTAAAATCGTTTGGGGCGGTTGATTTTGAAGAATTGGAGAATATTCATGAAGGAACACGCGTGAAAGTAGGAGGTATTCTGGAAAATGTAAAGCGGATACTCACAAAAACAGGCAGCGAGATGGCTTTTCTTTCTCTGGCAAATGAAAAAGGGACAGCGCTTGAATGTGTCATATTTCCAAGAACATTTGAAATATACAAAAATACATTAATAAAAGATTCTGTTGTTTTGCTTGAAGGAAAACTTGACACGAAAAATGACAAACCTACAATTCTGGTAGATACTGTGTCGCAAATTGATACTCTCCTTCTTGACTTACAAAGTAATACAAATTAAAATATACCTGCCTGTTGGTACAGGTTTTTTGTTTTTATGACAGCAACTCTCGCGCCAGACACATTATTTACTATTGGAAGTTTTCCTATCACCAATACTGTTGTTGATACGCTTCTTGTCGATGCATTAATTTTTGCACTTGTAATTTATATCAATAAAAACATTTCTGTTATCCCAACATTTTTTCAAACGATCATCGAATTGGCAGCAGAACAGTTCCATTCTCTGACAGAATCAACTGCAGGTGAAAATACAAAAAAAATATTTCCTTTTGTAATGACTTTCTTTCTATTCATTTTTATTGCAAATTATAGTGAACTGCTCCCTGTTATTACAGGAGTTACGGTAAAAGGCGCACCGCTGATCAGAAGTACGTCATCGGATCTCAATACAACACTCGCCCTTGCCCTTATTTCTATCGTTGCAACTCATACCATGGGGATAAGAACAACTGGATTTAAGGCATATCTCGCGCGATTTTTTTCTACGAATCCTATTGCACTCTTTTCCGGACTTTTGGAACTGGTTTCAGAATTTACAAAAATCATCTCGTTTTCTTTTCGTCTTTTTGGTAATATATTCGTTGGCGGAATAATACTTGCATCCATTACCGCAGTGTTTGCTTTTGTTCTTCCAAGTGTTGTGATGTTCTATGAAATGTTTGTCGGATTTATTCAAGCATTAATCTTTGCACTGTTAACAATGGCCTTTATGTCAATCTTTACAACCGCACATAGCGGGATAGAATAAGTATGAAAATGACTATAAAAAACTTTATGGAAAGGAGGGAGAGTCTTTAATGACAATTACATTAACTGGCGGAATTATCGCTGCTATTGGAACTATTGGACCGGGTGTCGGTATCGGACTTATCGGTGCAAAAGCTGTCGAAGCTATTGGAAGAAACCCTGACGCACAAGGAAAAATCATTCCTATCATGATTGTTTCCATGGGTTTTGCTGAAGCTTTGGCTATTTATTCATTAGTCTTTGCTTTCCTGAAATAAGTTAGAATACTCTGAAAACTCAGAACATCGGATCGGCCAGTTGGCGGACTGAAAATCTGGTATATCTGAGTATTCCGAGTTTTCTGAAATAAAGTAGTATGGAAATTTTAAAAACATTCGGACTTGATCCGTATTTAGTAACAGCACAAATTATAAATTTTCTGATTATTCTGTACGTTCTTAAGCGGTATCTTTATCCGCCGCTTTTCAATGTGTTCAAAAAGCGCGAAGACTTAGTTAAAGATAGTATTAAAAAGGCTGAAGAAAACGAAAAGATTCTGGAAAAGACTAAAAATTTGGAAAAAGAAGTCATCCAAAAAGCAAAAGTAACTGCTGATGAAATAATTAAAGAAGCCCGGGAACAAGCTTCTGATATTGTAAAAAATGCAGAGGAGGATTCCAAACAAAAAACTGAAAAAATGCTAAAAGATGCAAGAGCACAAATTGAATTGGAAACCTCTGAAGCTCAAAAACAATTAAATAAATATGTCTTAGATCTATCTCTGGATCTATTGAAAAAAACCCTAAGCAAAACCTTTACCGAAAAGGAACAAAGTGAAATTGTACAGAGAGCGGTAAAAGAAATGCAAAGACCAAAACTAATATGAAAAAACAACTGGAAGAATTAGTACAAGCAAGCTACAGAAACGGACAACTTGACGAAGAAACAGTCAAAAAAATCGGCGACAAACTTAATCGTCATATGCTCAAAATGTATATTGGTTTACTCAAAAACAAAGAAAAGAAAAAAATGGTTTTTGTCACTACGCCAAAACCGTTGAGTACGAAAGATAGAGAAAAGGTCAAATCACTTTTTCCCAAGAAAAAAATTGTTGAAGAGATTGACCCCTCAATGATCGGCGGAATAAAAATTGTTGAGAATGATGAAGCATATGAAATGGACCTAAACCGCACATTTCATGATATAATAAGGTTTGTAAACAATGATTGACAATAAAAAAATAATTGAAAATTTAGAAAAGCGTCTCAGTACATTTACTGCAAATCCACAAACACAAAATGTCGGTGTTGTTGAAAAAAATACCGACGGTGTTGTCTCCGCATCCGGTCTAAGCAAAGCATTCATGGGAGAAATTATCGAATTTCAAGAAGGAAGTCGCGGAGTTGTCCTTAATCTCGACGAAGATCAGGCATCGATTATTCTTTTCAACGACGGTCAGACCATTCAGGAAGGAATGTCAGCAAAAACCACCGGTCAAGGACTGACTATCAAAGCATCAGAAGAATTGCTCGGCAGAGTCGTTAGCCCTACAGGAGCGCCGCTGGATGGCAAACCTGAAATCAAAAAAGGGAAAGAAATGCCTCTTGAAAAAATTGCAGCGGGAGTAGTCGAACGTGAAGGCGTAAATACGCCAATGAAAACAGGAATCAAAACTATCGATGCGATGTTCCCTATCGGACGTGGACAGCGTGAATTGATCATCGGAGACCGTGGACTTGGTAAAACAGCAATTGCAGTCGACGCAATTATTAATCAACGTGAACAAGGAAAAGGTCTCAAACCAGTGATTTGTATTTATGTCGCCATCGGACAAAAACAAAATACAGTTGCACGCGTGGTTGACAAACTCAAGCAAGAAAATGCTATGGAAAATACTATTGTTGTTGTCTCAGGTGCATCTGATGCTGCAACACTCCAATATCTTGCTCCTTATGCCGGAGTTGCTATTGGAGAATATTTCCTAGAAAAAGGAAATGATGTTCTGATAGTGTATGACGATTTGACCAAACATGCTTGGGCATATCGTCAGCTTTCACTTGTCTTGCGCCGCCCAGCAGGACGTGAAGCATATCCGGGAGATATTTTTTATCTCCACAGCCGTTTACTTGAACGTGCTGTTAAATTAAACAAAGAAAACGGTGGCGGCTCAATTACTGCTTTGCCTATTATTGAAACACAGGCAAATGATATTTCTGCATACATTCCGACAAACGTTATTTCGATCACTGACGGACAGATCTTCTTGCAGTCTGACTTATTTAACGCAGGCATACGGCCCGCTATCAGCACCGGTATGTCAGTATCTCGTGTCGGAACAGCAGCTCAAACCGGAGCAATGAAATCTGTTGCAGGAAAAATGAAACTCGAAATGTCACAATTCCGTGAATTAGAAGCTTTTGCACAATTCGGAAGCGATTTGGATACTGAAACTACAGCACAATTGGAACGAGGAAAACGAATTAATGAAATCTTGAAACAACCACAGTATCAACCACTAAGTGAAGCCTCGGAAGTGGTCAGTATCGCTTTGGTTACAAACAATCTTCTCGATGATGTACCTGTTGCAGACGTTACACGATTTGAAAAAGAATTCCAGCCATATTTCAAAAAGCATTATGCAAAACTTTTGGAGACCTTTGGTAACGGCGAGAAAGTAAAACCCGAAGACATCAAACAACTTGAAAAAGCAGCAACAGAATTTAAAAAGCAGTTCTTAAAATAGGAACTAGTCCCTAAAACCTAGTCCCTAGTACCTAAACTATGGCAAGTAAATTACAGTTAACAAGAAGAATTAAAACAGCACAGAACATCTCAAAAACGACAAAAGCGATGCAGATGATCGCTGCATCACGTCTAAAAAAGGCACAAGAAGCCGCTTTGACAGCGCGTCCGTATGTCGAAAAATTATTGGAAGTAACTGGTAGACTGACAAAGGGTGTCGAAAAAGCACTCTTGCCTGTCTATATGAAAGACGCAAAGCAAAATGGCAAAACATTATTTATCGTAGTTGCGCCTGACAAAGGTCTGTGCGGAGGATTGGTAACAAATCTTGCAAGAGAAATCCTGCAACAGTCATCTGCACAGGATTCTTTCGTAACAATAGGTAAAAAAATTGAATCCCCCGTCGCCCGAATGACAAAAAATCTTGTCGCTTCTTTTCCTTTTGGAACAACTCTTCCGAAATACGACGTAGTCTATCCAATTTCAAAAATTATCGACGAACAGTTTGTATCGGGAAACGTTGATAAAGTCGTCTTGATCTCAACTCATTTTGTTAATATGTTTATTCAAAAATCTCATGTTACCAATTTGTTGCCAATTGTACCTCAGGAAACCGACCAAAACGGCAAAAAAATAGAGCAGAAATTCGAGTTTCAATTGTTTGAACCGGATCTTGAAAGTATTTTGCCTGATCTTTTAAAACGATATATGGAAATGGCACTATATCAGGAAATTCTTGAAAGTTATCTTTCCGAACAATCCGCACGAATGATCGCAATGCAAAACGCAACCACTAACGCAAAAGATATTATTGAAGATCTAAAACTTGAGTATAATAAAAAGCGTCAAGCAGAAATTACCAGTCAAATTCTTGATATTACGGGTGGAATGACAGCGAATAATTAAGTATAATACAAACCTATGGCTGAGAAAAAAACAACAAAAAATACAGACGGAATCGTCATCAGAGTACAAGGACCAGTCGTCGATGTCTATTTTGAAGGCGAAGTTCCGAAAATCTACGAAGCACTTACCATCACAATGCCGGATAAAGAAATTTTGACGCTTGAAGTGCAATTTGAGATCGGCGATCATGAAGTGAAAGCACTTGCTTTTGGTTCAACTGATGGACTTGCCCGCGGAGTAACAGTAAAACGAACAAATTCTCCGATCAAAGTACCGGTTGGTAATAAAACACTCGGAAGAATCTTCAACGTTCTTGGAAAAGCAATTGATGGGAAAGAATTTAATGAAAAAACAGACCTGCATGTTATCCATAAAGATCCGCCACCTCTTACTCAGCAAGAAACAACACCTCAAATTCTTGAAACAGGTATTAAAGTTATTGACTTGATCGCTCCATTTACCAAAGGTGGGAAAATCGGTATCTTTGGAGGAGCAGGTGTTGGTAAAACGGTCATTATTCAGGAGCTTATCCGCAACATCGCTATTGAACACAGTGGACATTCGGTTTTCGCAGGAGTTGGAGAACGCACCCGTGAAGGAACGGATTTGTGGATTGAAATGAAAGGCTCAGGAGTTTTGGATAAAACAGTTATGGTCTATGGTCAGATGAATGAACCACCGGCAAACCGTCTTCGGGTTGCGCTTTCTGCTTTGACAATGGCTGAATATTTCCGTGATGAAAAAGGTGAAGATGTGCTTCTCTTTATCGATAATGTCTTCCGTTTTGCACAAGCAGGATCAGAGGTCTCAGCTCTTCTTGGTCGTATGCCAAGTGCTGTTGGATATCAGCCAACACTTGCAACGGAAATCGGAGCACTTCAAGAACGCATCACAAGTACCAAAAAAGGATCAATTACGTCTCTTCAAGCAGTTTATGTACCGGCAGATGACTACACAGATCCTGCACCAGCAACCACCTTTGCCCACATGGATGGAACAATTACGCTTGATCGTTCAATTGCAGAACAGGGATTGTATCCTGCTGTTGACCCGCTAACATCAACATCTCGTATGCTTGATCCAAATATCATATCACAAGATCACTATGATGTTGCCCGAGGCGTCCAGCAAGTTCTGCAGAAATATAAAGATTTGCAGGATATTATTGCGATTCTCGGAATGGATGAACTGTCAGATGAAGATAAGAAAACTGTTGCACGAGCACGAAAGATTCAAAGATTTTTGAGTCAGCCATTCTTCGTTGCAGAAGTCTTTACTGGAGCGCCTGGTAAATATGTAAAAGTAGAAGAAACTGTCAAAGGATTTAAAGAAATTTTGGATGGCAAACATGACGAACTCCCCGAATCAGCCTTTTATATGGTAGGCTCCATTGAAGAAGCAGTAGAGAAAGCAAAAAAATCTAAGTAATCTATGCAGCTTGATATCGTTACTCCTGAAAAAGTGATCTTTCAAGGCGAAGTCGATGAAATTTACGTCAACACCGCCGATGGTGCTATTGGAATTCTTCCTCACCATATCAATCTTTTTACCAAACTCGTCCCTGGCGAATTAAAACTCAAAATTTCAGGTAAAGAACAATACATGGCAATAACTAGCGGATTTTTGGAAGTGAATAAAAATAAAGTAACAATTCTGGCAGATTATGCTGTTCATGCTGAAGAAATTGAGGTTGAGAAAGCTATGGAAGCACGAAAGCGTGCTGAAGAAATATTGAAGAAGAAAGAATCAAAAATTACTGAACAAGAATTTGCGGCGGCAGAAGCTGCTTTCAAACAAGCAGTTGCTGAACTCAAAGTCGCAAGTCATAGACACAAAAGATCCGTCCACTAATTGTTCTTTAAAATTACTCATTAATTACCTATCTTATTTTTTTATTTTTGATAAATTTCTTCTTTTCTTTTTGTATACATAATGTATGCTTTTGGAAATTGCAGAGTTTCTGGCTTCTAGAAATGACTAAAATAGGTAAAATTGGCACTTAAGAAAAAAATCTGCCAAAAATAAGACATACTTTATTTATCCTATTAAACAAGGCTAATTTAATAAAATACAATCATAATATGTTTATAGTAGTGAGTTGAACTTTTCGTTTAGAATTACACTATAGTTTTTGATGTTTAAGCATAAATGGTAATAAAAATTACTCGATAATTATAGGGATTTATAAATTATTTATTTCCTTTCTGTTGCGAATTTATTGTCTTTTCATTAAAATACTACTACGCCGATGTGGCTCAGAGGTAGAGCAATGCTTTCGTAAAGCATGGGTCGTGGGTTCGATTCCCACCATCGGCTCAAAAAGATCTATTTACCAAAAATCTATGAATACGCCAAAACACTATGATTTCTTCATATCCGGACGCTGGAGAAACCGAGATAAAGTAGTTGCCCTTACCCACGAAATAAGAAAAAAAGGGCATTCAGCATATTGTTTCTTTGAAACACTATTGAGCAAAGAGAGAGCAAAAAACGACCCCGAAGAAGAAATGAAGTTTTTTGAAAAACTCGACTGGAGAAACGATCCTTATGTTAAGGATATCTTTACTACCGATATGGAGGCTGAAAAAAATAGTGACGTCTTTGTTATGCTTTTGCCCGCAGGCAAATCCTGTCATATTGAAGCTGGCGCCGCATACGGCATGGGGAAAAAATGTATTCTTATTGGCAAACAAAAAGAAGCGGAGAGTCTTTATTTAATTTTTCATGAAATCTACACCTCTGAGGCTGATTTTCTCAAAACAATTTGACAATACAATCATAAACAATTTTGCAAATTGATCACATTGTGGTATAAAATACATGTATATATTCTATGGCTGATTCACGTTTAAAGAATAATATAAAAAGAAAAGCAATTCATAATATCCTTTTGGTTGTTGGAGGCTTTATTGTAATAGTTGTTCTGCTTGTTATCTTTGGGACAAAACTACTTGTCGGCTTTAGTCTTTTTCTCGAACAATCACAAGGTAATAATGATGGCAATTCAACAGGCGACCAACAAGGAGACACCTATATTGCGCCTCCTACGCTTAATCCGGCAGTTAACGCAACAAACAGCGCACAAATTACTGTTTCAGGCTATGCGCAAAAAAATCAATCTGTCAGTCTATACGTAAATAATCAACTAGTTGATAAAACATCAGTTGATGACAATAATAACTTCCATTTTTCATCTGTTTCTCTTCAGGCTGGCCAGAATACTATTCAAGCAAAAGCAGAAGCGGACAACAACAAAACCAGCGGTTTTTCCAACGGAATTACCATTTCTTATATAAAAAATCCACCGTCATTATCAATTGACCAACCTCAGGACGGTCAAGGATTCAGCAAAAGCTCCTCCCCTACAGTTGGTATTCAAGGACAAACAAATACCGGGGCAAATGTGACAGTAAACGGCTCGTGGGCAATCGTTGATGATCAAGGAAAATATAATTATCTGTATACTCTTAAAGACGGAGATAATGACATCAAAGTAGTTGCGACAGATCAGGCAGGCAATCAGACAACAAAAGAGATTCATATCCACACCCAATAGCTATTCTAGCATTAATCCTGTGATTACCCATATCCAGAGCATAATTTCTGCGTAAAAAAGGCTATTAACAAACAAAGAATCAATAAATAACCCAACTCCCGATGCAAAGAAAATTAATGCGAACTTGTCTGTCTTAAAGCTGTTAAATGCTTTTGTGAATAGTTTAAACCAGAGATAACAATAGGCAAACAACCCCAAAATGCCTGTGGTTGCAAAAACAAACAGTAAACTAGTATCTTCTCCTGATGCTGAATTTGCAGGAAATTGTGAAGTTGTTCTTATTAAATGATAGTGGATTTGAGCATACCTGTATGTATCAAATCCCACACCGATAATAGGATGATCGAGGATAATCTTTATAGCATTTTGAGCTGTATCTAATCTTTCTATACTGGAAGTAACGCGGAATAAATCAAGATTTTCAATATAAAAGAAAGGAGAAATGATAATAATAAAAAGAACAATCGCGAAAATGAGATAGAGAATAAATCTTCTCTTTTGTAAAAGCAGGAAAAATATTGCACCTGAAATAAAGAACATCAATAAAGCGCTTCGTGAATATGTCAAAAAAATCGCAAGAACAGTTAATACTGCAATAGAACCATAAAAAAATTTTGTCCTGCCGATGTGAGTTTTCATTTTTCCAAACAATAACCCTAAGATGAAAATAAAATAGAGAACAAAAAATGCTCCCGCAAAATTTGGATCCAGGAAACTTGAGAACATCCGATATAGATGTTCATCCCAACCCATATAATAAAGATTTCGAAGACTTGGATAAAGAAAGTATTGGATATAACCAATCAAAACAACCAATAAACCGTCTACTACGAGGATTTTGCAGATTCGCTTTTTAAAAACTTCCTCCATTTGTATCACTGCAAAAAAAATGCTCAGATAAGAAACCCAGCGCAATAAATACAAAAAAGAGGCTAAAAATTCGTTTGGCTTTAACCAGTAACTGTTAAATAATAAAGAAACAAATCCTATGATAGGAAAATAAAAATAATGCCATTTGAGCGATTGCCTGAAAGGTTTATTTTTTACATACAATATTGCTGTCCAAATGAGAAATAATATTGAAATTGCATCAAGCGGCTTGAGAAAGATATTGTTCCCTATATTAAATCGAAAAATTTCTCCAAAAGGGAAAAGTATCAATAATATTATCAGTAGTATTTTCAATAATAACATATGCTATGACATATTCCTTTCGGTGGTTTATATAATTGTACCATTGTTTTATCATTCTTATAAACTGACTGCCAATTTGCAAACCGTGAAGGCAGTTTCCCATTTTGTACTGCGATATAAGTAAATGCATTGCCTTTTTTTACCCATGAGCTGTCTGTAAAAGGAAAGTTAATATAATACAAATTATGAAATCCATAGAGTAAAACGGTATCTGTTGACTTTATATGTTCGGCAAAATAATTGTCAGTGTCATAAAAATCTCCATAGGAGAAATTTAATTGTTGTGATAGGAAAGTTTGTTTTGACTCTGCTCCAAAAATGATAGGAATGTATTTTTTATTCGCAACTACACGATATCCTATTGATATAAAAGAAACGAAAACGATAGCAATGATTAATACCTTTGATATATACTTCCATTCTATTCTGGATTTCTTGAGAATTTCGGAATAGATAGCTGCACAGATAAGAGAAAATGCTGGCAAATAAGGAAGAATAAAACGTCCTCCGCCTGTTTGTGGAACAATATACCAAAATAGCAAACTCACCACGCAGTACCAAATAATCATCTTAAGGGTTTTTGAAAAATGTGAAAATGTCACAAATAAAAGAGGGAAGAATATCAGATAAAGCGGCGACAATGGGTCTGAAGAATACATAAACAAATTCCAAAGATCAAGGATAATTTCTCGAAGATTTAGTGAATTTGGATGTACTAGATAGAGATGAGAAAAAAATGGATAAACAGGATTACCTGTATGAATATAGGAAAAAATAAACCAGGGAAGCGGTATTATAACTGCAATCAACCAATAAATAAAAAGTGCGCTGAGAGTATTTCGTATAATTTTAAAACCGTCTACTCCTTGAAAGTACATTTCAAAAGAAGACCAAACTAATAAAATACTAAATATAAAAAGCGACCCAAAAGCTAAAACTTTTGTTGCAATTGCAAACCCAGTCATAACTGCCGAAATAACTAGCCACCTCCATTGTTGTTTTTCAGACCATTCAATGAATCCCCAAAGAGCTAAAATTTCAAAAAATGTCCGTATCAGATCGATGTATGCTGTTATTGATTCCCAATCGACTACCAAATTTGAGTAAAAAATTATGACGGCAAGAAAAGAAATAAAAGGAGTAAAAAATTTTCGAGACATTTTATATAAAGCAATTAAAATAAGCAAACCAAAGCTGAAATGAATTATTTTTGCTGTTATTTCATTTCCCGTTGCGAGTGCGCCTGTATAGAGCATCTCACCGAGTTTGGGCATGTCGCTGTAATATAACAGCCCACCCGGAATATGATATATGGCTTGATGCAACAGATACATTTTTGGCAGTGTGAGATGATACCAGAGAGCATCGAACGCAAGTTCCGGTCCAAGAGCTCCAATAAAATTAACAACTGCTTGTAAAAAAATAAGAAATGCAATCCAAAAAATTGGACTCATGAAAATTTTCCTCATCTGAGGTTTAATTGAGATTATTTTTTTAAAACACCCAAGCATTTCTTCCTTCCGCGACATGAATAAAGCAATAAACCATACGATCGTCGCTGTAGCAATATTTGACGTCGTTAATAGATGCATGAAACCGAGATAAAATATCACATATGAATAAAGACCGATAAAAAAAGCAAAAGTAAACATATCAGCGTAATCGATAAATATACGTATCCCCTATTATTGTAATCAACTGCAAATTCTTTTGTTTGGCAGCTTGATTAACAATTGCACTGCCGCTGGCAATATGAGTTTTATCTAAAGTAAACCTTTTTTCATATAATTTATCGTAATCAGTTTTATATACAACTGCATATTGTACGCCTATTGCTTTCAATTGCTGAATTGATTCTGTGTCAGGAAATTGTTTTAATTCTAAAGTAACCAAAACTTGCCATGGCGGAGGTGAAAAACCCGTATAGCCGTTGACTGTTTTTCTCAAATTGAGCGTATTATAATACTCTCTCAGCATTTCCTGCTGAGAAAAAAGTGTGTTCCAATTATAAACCGGCATTTGAATAAATGTCGCATTTTTTGGAGTTGTTATCATCCAAAATGAAACTTTTGGAAAATCTTTTACTTGTGGAACAGAAACAAACTGCATAGGTACAAATTCCATAATAATGAGTATAAAAAATGATACATATATCACAGCTTTTATTTTACTTGATGTTTTCTTCAGGGACTTATTCATTACCAAACCAATCACAATAGCAATTGCAATGATAAAAAGCATTTCCCAGCGGGCAGTATTGCGAAGTCCTTCAAATCCAGGTATCACATAGTAGAATAAAACATACGGAAGTGGTATAGGAAAAGGGTGATGAATTGTCTGTCTATTGATATGTAAAAAAGGTCCCAAACTGAGAATAAACCCCAAAAGGGCAATAACAAAAAAACTTTTAGTATAAACATCAATCTTTTTACGAAAACGCCAGAGATAAATAAGAGAGAAAAGAACGAGTAGACTAAAAATTGCTCCAAGATATCCAGGCTTGAATTCATTATTTTGTGAATAATTGTTTGTAGGAACAGTTTTTAAAAGCAATTGTCCAAGCCCAGTAGTGCTTCCGGGATACAGCATATCTTCCGGCTGCAGAGCAAAATGAATCGTATCCCTGATATCCCGTACATAATGAAACTCCTTGGAGACTTGCAAATAAGGAAGTGCAACCGGCACAACCATTGCAAATGTTATGAGAAAAAGAATTATATTTTTGATGGCAATAATCTGTAAAATATTCTTTTTATTATCAAACCAAATAAAAATCAAAAGTATTACATAAGAAAAAAGGATAAAATAGCCAGGAAGAAAACTATTATAGACTTGAAGTAAAAAAAACAGCAAACTAAAAATTAAAAATCGTGTCTTCTCAGTTTTTAAAAAAATGATAAAAAATAGAAGAGAAAATGGAACAAATGCAATAAAAAGAATCTGTAAATGAACTGAAAAACTGAGAGTAGCTGGTGAAAAAACAACTAATAGACCGGAAAGAAGAGATGCAAAGAAATCTCTAGTTAAATAATATGTCAATAAATAGAGAGAAAAACCCAAAGAGAGTATAGCAAAGATTAATAATGTGTTATTTGCCGCAATTGGCTGACCAATAAAGTGTGCAGGCAAAAAACTCAAAAGACTTCCCGTCAAAAAAAGATCAGAATAGGCAAGAGTATTATGATTTGGGAAATAGATATTGGCGTTAAATAAAGAAAAAGGGTCAGTAAAAAGCGTATGAATAACCCAGCTTTGAATCCAAGCAATAACCAATTCATCGCCAAGTCCTGTTGCATAATCACCCAAATGCAGAATCAGCGGAAAAGTTATATAAATACTTGCTAAAAGGAAGGTAAAAAAAGCGCTAAGACCAAAAAGGAAACTTTTTTTGTAAAACATAATTTAATGTGCACGAGAAAATAAGTAACTAAGATATAATCCAAGAATAAATATAACCCATATTGTGAACAAAATCGTTAATAAACGCTGTGAGGAAAACATAATCAACTATTTTTCTGCCACATAAGCCATAATTTACTGCGAACCAAAAACGAATGAAATGACATCAACATTGCAAAAACAAAACCAGGAAGACCATCACGAAATCCAGCTTTCAAAAAGTAATTAAGGATAAATTTCCCTTTTGGATATGCAAGAATTGATACCCAATTTACTTTGGTTTTCTTTTTGAATAATTCCTCTGCTCGAATGTCTGTATAAAAATTTATTTCACGCAAAAACTCAGCGACTGTGCTATGAGGAAAGTGATCAAGTTGATTTCTGAGAAGAATCGTTTTACCACTTACATTCCATTTTTCATGTACTCTGCCAACCCATTTTCCTGCTCCTTTTCTTGCCAGACGGAGAAGAACAATATTACCTGTTTCTCCATGCTTAAGCACTTTTCCCCACATGGTATCCTGGCGTTTAATATAAAACCCAACATAATCATCAATTGATTCGCTAGTATGCTGCATAATTTCATACCAAAGTGCCGAAGATACTCGCTCATCCGCATCAATAAAGAAAATCCAATCACCTTTTGCTTTTTCCAATCCGTAATTCCGCTGCTCAGAAAAATCATTATTCATAAGACGTGAGTAGACCTTTGCGCCTTTTTTCTTTGCAATCTCAACGGTTTTATCCTGCGAATGATCATCAATGACTATTTTTTCATCGCACCAAGAGATGCTGTTCAAACACTCACCGATATTTTTCTCTTCGTTTTTTGTTAAAATTATCGCGGATATCATAAAAATTATTTCTTTTTTGCAATCTCTTTATGTATACTAACAGATGAAAGTGTCTCGGAAATAAGAAAACCCAATGGCTCCTTATGAGTAGAGGGACCATGTCCAAACCACCATGTCAAATATTCATAATTCATAAGAACATTTGGATATTGACTCCCAAATCCTCTGACAATTAAATTATACTCCTGTCCATGAGATTGTTGAACTATCTGTTTTGCAATATTCACCCGCATCGAAAGAGTGTTGCCGTAATCGTAGGGATCCATAAGAAAATTTGTCCGAAATAGAGCCACAATATTACAAGTTACAAGAATAGCTAAAAGAGATGCTGCAGGATAAAAAAAGTAGCGCAATCGCATAAGCTGATCAAAAACCAAAGCAAACATAAACGCAACGGTTGGAAAAAAGACAATCCAATAGGCATCAGAATTGGTTTTTTCTGCCACATAAAACCCAGCTGGAATGATAAAAAATAAGAAAAGCAAAGAGTAAGGAGTAAGCAATTCTCGTTTTTTGAAATGTTTTATATTGATCACCAAAAGATTTATGAAGCTAATTCCTAAGAAAAGCCAAGCAAACAAAGCATTTTGATAAAATACCATACGCCGGACAATTTCCGTAGCAAAAGGAAGCATAGTCTGATATGTCTCACCTGGCGCGTCAGGATGGATCTTTGGGAAGCCAAAAATAGTTGCTATTTTATACCCTATCCAAACGACAAATTTTATAGTCTGTGGATACCCATGATGAATATCATAAAGAATCATTGGGATCATCGGAAGGAGAAAGGCAAACAATGATAAAAGAATAATTTTTTTGTTGAGGATATTTTTTATCCACGAAGTTTTTTTTGCAATACCATAGCCAAGAACAATAAGGAAAATGGGAAACAACATAAACGTGGAAATTTCGAAATTATAAAGCACTGCTAAAAGAAATATAATAAGCGGCACTCCGTAACGATATCCCTTCGTCCAGATAAAAAGAGCATAAAAGAACAATAATGTTAAGAGTGCAATTGGTTCTGTATGATAAGGCATGCGAGCAAAAAAGACGACGAGCGGCAACGTTGAATAGAGCATGCTTGCCAGTATCCCTACCCTCTGAGAAAACATCTCTGAACCAATTTTATATACAAGAAAAACAGTAATCAATCCAATCAATGAAGATAAATATGCTCCTGAAACAGGATTAAAATGGCCAATCCACAAAGCACCGGCAAGTAAATAAGTCCAGAACGGTCCCTGATGCAGCCAAACATGGCTCGAGGTTATCCCGACAAGAGGAATATACCCGGATAGTAGCATATCACGTGCTGAAATATAGAAAAACCCTTGATCTCCAATAAATATCATCAAATCAGAAAGTCTGTAAAACAATAAAATTGCAGCAATGACAAGAACTCCTACCATCAAAATACTTACTTTTCTAATACTTAAAACTAACTGAACAAGAAGCGCTGGGAAAAAGCCGTAGTGTTTTTTGAAATAATACCATCTGCTTGCAGCAAAAATTGCGTTGATATTTTTTGTTTCTTGCGTCCCGCCCTTACCCCACAAATGGATAAGCTTTGCTCCAGGTGTTATAAAAATTTTATGTCCTCTTTCTTTTACTCGTTTGCACAAATCATTTTCTTCAAAGTAGAGAAAAAAATGTTCATCAAACCCATTTACCTCAGCAAAAATTTTCTTTCGTATCATAAATGCCGTTCCAGGAATCACATCAACTTCTTTTGTTTTGGTTTTATCCCATCCCTTGAGCAAATATTTTTTTGATATAGAATTGTTGGGAAAGAATTTATTGATAAAAGACAAACTAAATATTGCTCGTAACGGTGTCAGAAGAGAGGTCCCCTGCAATGGATATGTTTTTTTTTGCGGATCCAATAATAGTGGAGCAACAATTGCCGCTTTTTTATTTTTCTGCAAAAACTCAACTAGCGGAATCAAAATATCCTGACTCACGATTGTATCTGGATTGAGGAAGAATAAATATTCACCTTTTGCATGATGTGCTCCGAGATTATTTCCTGCACCAAAACCGGCATTCCCAGGACTTTTGAGATATGTTACCCATGGGTAGCTTTTTTTTATTTCTTTATCAATTGTCTTTTTCTCGTCATTATCAACAACGATAACTTCATGTGGGAATTTGATCTTTGCTTTAAGAGAATCCAAGCACGCAAAAAGAGGTTCTTTTGCATGATAATAAACAATAATAAGAGAAACTTTCATTTTATTTTGTAAACGAAATAAGAATTTTTTCTAAATCACCAATGACTTTTTGCCAATTTAAATTTTTCTCAACATGTTCTCTGGCATTTTTCCCCATCTGCATGGAAACTTTTTGGTTTTCCATAAGAAAACGGATTTTTTCTGCTATTTCTTTTCGATCAAAGTCGACAAGAAAACCTGTTTGGCCATCAACTATTGTTTCTCTGTGCCCGCTTACTTTTGTAGCGATAACGGGGACACCGCATGCCATTGATTCAAGGGGAACCAAACCAAACGTTTCCAATCTGCTCGTACAGAGTGTCGCGATCGATTGATTATAAATTTTCACCAAATCTTTTTCAGACAAACGTTCTCCGTTTGCTTTTCTCCAAGAAACAATATGTATGTTCGGACGGAGGGTTTTGGGAATAAGTTTGAGTGCTTTTTCGACTAAATCATACCCATCCACCTCCGCATACGGTGACCCGACATAAAAAACCTGCTTGAGTTTTTTTGTTTTCATTGGATGAAAAATAGCTATATCCACAGCACAATAAACAACGTTTGGGTATACTTCATACGCTTCAATCATCCGCTCACGGACATGATAACAGCTTGCGATAGTGTATGCGGCAGCACGCACACTTTCTCGATCAATTTTTTTTCTGTAATACCGCGTTATTTCTTCGTAACTGTTTTTTAGAAAGTTGACCTGTACTTTGAGTCGCATTGAGTATTCATAAGCAATTCGTAAAGGCTCTTGACAATAATAAACACTTTTTGTTTGAACAAATTGCAAAAGAAATGGCGCCTGAGTGAATTTATCCGGGTGGGCTAGAATGATATCGTATTTACGGTTATCTATGTCGGAGGCAATTTTTCTATGCAAATTTTTATACGTAAAAAAATTCTTATAATCTTGAATTATTCTTTTAAAAAATGGAAAAGATGATGCTAATGAAAAAGTATAGGTATAAACATTTTCGCAGTACGGTGAGGGGTCAAAAATATCCTTTTCCAAATTAACGGTATATAGATCTACCTTATGTCCTTTTTCTTTCAGTCCTTTGGCATGTTCCATGACAACACGTTTTGCGCCGCCAAAATTTAAATTATAATAAAGAGCAATTTTCATGTACTAAATAGCGATTTATTAAACCCCATTCTACCATATTTATCGCTATTTACTCATCTTTTTTGAAGCATTTATAGACAAAAAAACAGAGCACAGGAGCTTCCACCGCAACCGCTATCACCTGTGCATAGGCAGCACCTATTAACCCTTTTGCGAGGACAAGCGGATAAATTGCTATAGCAAGAGCAAAAAAGCGGGTAAAAACCATCGCTGTTACATACTTTTGCTTTCCTAAAGAAAGAAAAAGTGCCGATGCCGGCCCGGCAATTGTTCGCAGAACGCCGTAAATAATCAAAACCTGCAAAACTGGTGCAATTGAAAGCCATTTACTGCCGAGGAAAAGCATAATTAACTGTGTCGGGAAGAAGAAAATAACAGCGCCCAATACAATTGATCCAAGAGCAACAGTAGAAACTGTTTTGAAGAACGCTTTTTTGAGCCTTTTTGACTCACCCGATATTTTGGTATATACGGGAAAGACAACGCTTGATACAACATCTGAAACTTCGGTAATCGGCAAAATAGCCACTTTGTATGCCATTTGATACAAACCCAATGCTTCTGCTCCAAGAACACGGCCTACCACTGCGTTATCGGCATTCTCTGCAATGTAATTAAAAACCGTATATCCAGTAATCCAAATCCCCCGATGAAAAATATCTTTGAAGTATTTTTTTTCAATGGAAAATTTCGGCAGTGGCCGGATAAGTAAAAAAGAAATAATGACTTCAAAAATTGCTGAGAGTAATAATCCCCAAATTAATGCGTAGACTGAATGAGTGATCAGAGCGATAGTAATCGCTGAGACCGCATCAACAATATAAAGAGCGGAGGTGAACCAAAACTGCAACTGAAATCTTAGCTCTTTTTGAAATTTCACCTCTGCAGGATTGATAAAGCCGCGAACAAGCGGAACCAAACTTGTGAAGAGAAGCAATTGTGTTGCTCCCTCAATGTGGAAAAACGATGCGATAAGAGGCGCAGAAAGAGCAAGAAGCGCTGCTACTATGACTCCTCTGATAATAGAAACAACCCACGCGGAATTAATGTAATCAGACAACGCGTCTTTTGATTGAATCAGAACAACATTAATACCTGTCTCGGTGAGTGTTTCTAAAAAAGAAAGCAATAATGATGCGATTCCAAAAATACCAAATTGAGAAGGCGTCAAGACTCTTGCCAGAATAAGAATTTTTAAGAAAGCCAGAGATCGAGTTATAAATCTCCCCCCAGATGTCCAGGAGACTCCTTTTATAGTGTTTTTTGTATACCCCATGATTGTTTAATAACTAATCTTCCTATTCAGCATACCTAGTATCGTACCTTTTATTACAGCCATGTCCGCAGTTACTTGTATAAGCGGCAACAGATAAAAAGCTTGCCACATGTGCACGTACCTATAATTTTTGACAGCCGCCCACAACAGATAGAGTAAAAATAAAATAAGCAAAACTAGAAACGCAGCGACTGATTGTATCATTATAGCGAAAGCCAGAAGAAAAATCCCAACAAGATATCTGATGAAAAGAAAAATGACTTTTGGCCGATATATTCTCGCCTCCGCATCTCCGTATGCAAATCGGAAAAACATAACAAAAGCCTGTTTTAAATTTGTTCTGGGAAACCAATAAACGACCGCCTCTTTTTTAAAGATAATCTTGGCACGTACTTTCTGAAGACATTTTGCAAAGACATAGTCTTCATTATGTGAAAAATTTTCATTAAAACCTCCGACTTTTTCCCAAATGGCTTTTGTAAAAGCAACAGAACGCGTAGCAGGAAGAAAGGAATTGGGATCAACTCTATCGGGCATTACCAAAACATACGGAATTAAACATTTTTGAAAAGCATTTTTTGCCATACCCTGATAATATCCGGCAACTACATCAATTTTTTTATCGGTGAATGGAGCTATTATCTCTTTTATCCAATTTTTATCTAAAATATTCCCGGCATCAGAACAAACGATTATTTTTCCGGTTGTGTGTTTGACCGCCTCATTCCTTCCAATAGATCTATTACCCTTTTTAATAAATATTTCAACCCTGCCATTATAAATTTTAAATTTTAATCTTACATCTTTAATCCTTTTGACTGTCGCGTCGCTGCTCCCTCCATCCACAATAATAATCTCATCAGGAATTTGGGTTTGTTTAAAAAGAGAATCTAGAAACGGCTCAATTGTTTTTTCTTCATTAAAAACAGTTGTGATAAACGAAACTTCCATACAAGCCTATTATATACGAAAAACATAAATGGAACAGGTTATTATAAAAAGTATAGATATCTCATTTACAAGCTCTTTTTTCTCATCTATAATCGTTAAAATACTTCATGAAAAAATGTATTATTTGCGGTGGATTGCAGAAATTGATTTTTAAGTATCAAAATTTTTCGTACTACCGTTGTCAAAAGTGTCAGCAAGTCTCCACATATCCTCTTCCTGATAACAAAATGATCAAAAAACATTATGCTCAAAAATTTCGAGCCGGAAACTATCAGCTTCTTAGAAAATACTCTGAACAATATAAAACAAATATCTATGCATATTTTGTGAAACTATTGAAAAATCGTTATGCGCAGCAAAATGAAACACTCAAGAATAAAAAAGTACTAGATATCGGCTGCTTTACCGGAGAGTTTCTTGAATTAATGCAGCAGGAAGGAGCCAAGGTATATGGTCTTGAGCTTCAGCCGGAAGCGGTAAAAATTGCAAACAAAAAATTGTCAGGACATGTATTTCAAGCCGATGTTATGTCATATAATTTCCCTCAAAAAAAATATGATATTATTACACTGCTCGGATTAGTGGAACATGTAACAAATCCCATGCAATTGATAGAAAGATGTTATAAATTACTTTCCAAAGACGGTCTCATTATGATCCAAACGCCCAACAGCTCTTCCTTTCTTGCAAGAAACATGAAAAAATATTGGCCTGCCTACTCGCCGATTGAACATATTCATCTTTTCAGCAAAAAAAGTTTGGAATATGCATTATATACTGCAGGATTTGAACAATTATCCTTTCAATCACATCGAAAAAAGCTCCCGGTTGGATATGTTTATAATATGCTTAACAATTTTGGTCCTGAATTTCATAAAATATTAAAGCCGGTCGAATCATTTATTAATAACTCGCGCATGGTATTACCATTTTATATTGGAGAAATGATAATCCTTGGGACAAAAAAAGAAAAAAGCCACCTACCAAAAAAGAGAAGGGTTAGTAAAATTGTATAACGAAACTCCCGTAATAATATTGTTCTCATCAGTAATTGACTGTAACTGCCTCGATTGATAAAACACAGGAAGACGTGAAAGATCGATAATGCAAGGGTTATTGGTAAGACAAGGAAGATATTGAACATCGGTCTTGAGTCCATCTTTTGTGCGGATCGTTAGTTTAAGTATTTTTTGATCTGTTTTTTTTATCGTAATCACCAGAACTTTGTTATCGCTTGTAATATTTTTTTCTCTTAAATTTTTATTTAAAACATTGATCGGAACATTGTCAAAAAATGTATCTCTTTTCTCGAGCAGAGATGATTTATAATAGCCTTCGGATCTCGGTATACTTTCTAAATCGATATCCACTAATTCTTGTTTTAATAAAGGAAACCGAAAAAGTTTTGGATTTTTAAAGAAATCTTTCTTTGTCAAATTTCTTTTAAGAATAAGAAATCTTCCGATATTCTTTTGAAGAGAAAAGTTGTTAAGGATAAATTGATCAAGATCGGCTGCCCGGATAGTATCGGGAACACCATCTTGAATTGAAGTATCCACATCATCATAGATCACCCACATAATGTGTTGGTCTTGTATATATTGAATCATTTTCTTTTGTGCATAGCGAGGAGACCCCTCATAAATAGTCAGATAGTAAGGTGGCTGTTGATGAAAAAGCATGTAAAAAAGCGGAGTGCCAGGATAGCTAAATATATTTCCTGAAGAAATATATTTTCTAATCAAACTGTAAGTTTGATCTTGAGAAAGCTGTTTTTGCATATTTTCTTGATTACAATCTGAAGAATTTGTCCAATAATAAAATGGATTTGTTGAATATGATGTAAACCCGATGATAAAAATAAAAGCAATGACAAAATTTAAATAATATAAATATAATGAAACTGTATTGATTTTATGTTTTTTTAAAAAAAGAAAAAATTCATAAAATAATGAGATAAATAATAAAACCCCTATGAAAGTTATCTCAGACGCTATTGATCTGATAACACTTTTTTGTTCAAGCAAAAGAAAAACATACATAAGACCAATAAGATAATAGTGATTTACTGTTAATCTATCTCTGTTGTTGATACAAGTATAAGAGATATAACCAATAGCCATAACTCCGATTAACAATAAGAATATATTGTCTGTCGAGAATAAAGAATGGATAAAAGGTGTTTTTGCAAATAAAGAAATATCCGATAGATAAGAGAAAAATTGTATAAACCGCAAGAGAGAATTTGTTTTCCAAAGAAAAATGAAAAATGGTAAAAAACCTATTCCAAAAGCAATAAGAAGTGTTATCAAACTTGTTCCAAATCTTTTAACGCTTTCTTTTGTGTTTTTTCGTTTATATTGGAGAAGAAAATGAGTAAAGAGTAATGCGATAAAAAGCCCCATAGAATAAATTGATTGGTCAATAATTAAAAGAGTTAATAAACCTATGGTGATTCCAAAAATAAATATAATTATTTTGGGAATTTTTATTTTGTAAGTATATAAATAACAGCAAAATACCCCAACAAGTCCTGTGAGAACGCCATAACGATCAAATGTTTCAAATCCCGTTATAAAATAAACAAATAAAAAGAGAGCCACCAGTGATATGTATGCATAAAAAGTATTTGAGTATATTTTCTTAAAAATGAATAAAAATATTATTATCAAGATTGGTGATAATAAAAATACAAAAAAAGAATTCATGCTATTTGCAAATCTGAAATAACTAAGAAAGCCGTAGGGATAAAAAAGATCTTTATACGGAAGAAGTCCTATTTTTGCAGCATACTCCCACACGATCAGATTTAAACTATCAAATGTATTTGCGGAGTACAAAAGACATGCGTTGATAAGAGTATTGCTTGTTAGTAATGCAACGGCTAGAAAAACGAGAAAATAATCAAGAAATTTCTTTTGAAATATTTTTTTAAAAATCATACTTTTCTTCTTTCAAGTTTTTCAAAAAACTTAAGTAAAAGAAAGACTAAAACAGGATGAAGAAGAATAATAAAAAATACAACCGCATCCAGATAAAAGGGGTATCCAAAATATTGTGCATATCCGACAACTGCCGACTTGCCAATAATTGATGGAGGCAATGCATCACGTATTTTTCTGAAAAAAATAAAAAAAATTCCTAGGAGAAATATAAAAATGAAAAATTCAATAAGAAGCCAAGGCCAGCGTTTTATATAAAATAGATAAATTACGAGCGGATAACAATAAAGAATTAAAAGAAAAACAAATAAATAGTGTTTTAAAAATGGATAAGGAAGAATGAAATAAAGAATAAGAGCTATAGTTGTTAAAAAAATGACAAAAGGCAAGCTCTTCGCTATTGCTTTCTTTATTTTCATTTTGTATATTATAGCTTACACACAATGCAGCGTACACAACCATTTTTGATTCCCGGAAAAAGCAGTCAAGATGCCCGGGGAGAAATAAAATTCTTTAATGATTTCACTTTTGAAGGAGTAAAAAGATTTTATGAAGTAGCCCACACTGGCAAAGAGCCAAGGGCATTTCATGGACACATGAAAGAGGCAAAGTATGTTCTTGTCGAAAGCGGTGGAATACTTTTTTGTTTAGTCAAACTAACTGATACTATCAATCCATCAACAAAAGAAAAAGTATTACAGTATCATCTCTCAACCGAGGATCCAAAAATTTTATATGTGCCGCCGGGTTATGCAAATGGATTTAAAACACTTAAACCAAATACAAAAGTTATTTTCTTTTCAACCACAACACTTGAGGAATCAAAAAATGATGATTTTCGATTTCCTTGGGATTATTGGGGCAAAGATATATGGAAAAAAAAATAGAAATTAAATCCAAGTTAATAGGAGAACACAAAGAATTTCTTGTATGTCGATTTTGTCTCAGTAAGAATCTTGAACAAATAATTAATTTGGGCAATATTCCATTGGCGGGAGGGTTTCTCAAAAAAGGTATAAAAAAATCAGAATTTCTTAAAGAAAAATTTTATCCTTTACATATATCTTTCTGTAAAGATTGTTATTTTTTGCAAGTCTCTTCTTCCGTAAATCCTGATATTCTTTTTAAAAATTACTTTTATTTTTCTTCTTCAATTAAAACACTTGTTCGGCATTTTGAAAAAAACGTTGAAGAATTGAAAATTTTCTTATCGAAACCCAAGAATAAACTAATAGTTGAAATCGGCTGCAATGACGGAAGTTTTATTGCTGCTTTGCAACAAAATAATTTCACAGCTGTCGGAGTAGATCCTGCAATCAATGTTGTAAAACCATTGCAGCGAAAAGGCATGCCGATTATCAATGATTACTTCACCGAAAAAGTGGCAGACTCGATAATCAAAAAGTATGGCAAAGCAGACGCAATTTATAGTTTTCATTCCATGGCACATATTGAAGATATCCGCGAAGTCTACCGAGGAGTAAAGAAACTCTTAAAAGACGATGGATTTGCAGCTGTTGAAGTACATTATCTGGGCAATCTGATAACGGAAATGCAGTTTGATATGATTTATCATGAACATCAATACTACTACTCTCTTATTGCATTACAAAAATTTTTAAAGCAATTTAATATGGAAGTTTTTGACGTAAAAAGAATTCCAGTCAGAGGAGGTTCAATACAATTCTTTATTCAGAATAAAGAAAGTAAAAAAAGAAGACTAATAACATCTGCTGTTAAAAAACTTGCAGTGGAAGAGAGAGAAGAAGGATTTGATACTGTCAAACGATTCAAAGACTATGCAAAACAAATTGAAAAGGTGAAAGAAAAACTTATTTCTACACTTGATGAATTAAAAAAAGAAGGCAAAACAATCGCTGGATATGGTGCTTCAGGAAGAGGTACTATTGTTATTAACTACTGTGGTCTTGACAAAGAATACTTGGATTATGTTGTTGATGATGCGCCCGCCAAACACGGTGCATTCATCCCGGGAACACATCAGAAAATACTTTCGTCTAATATTTTACAGTCAAAAAATAAACCGGATTATGTTTTACTTTTTGCGTGGCCTTTTTTTGAAGAAATCAAAAAAAAACAAATAGACTACAGCAAAAATGGCGGTAAATTTATCGTTCCTTTGCCAAAAGTGAAAATTGTTTGATTACCTATGAAAACTCCTCCTTCGCCTACTATACTTGTCTTAGGAGCTCAAGGAATGTTGGGACACATAGTTTATCATTATTTAAATAACTGTTATCCAAACACTACCTGGGGAACGACAAGAGGGAAAAATGAAAATAAGGTTTTCTTTAATGTAGACGCTAATTCAATAAAAACAGTAGAAACAATAAATAAAAACCTCAGTGGCATTCACTATATTATAAATTGTATAGGTATCTTACGAGCTAGTAAAAATCTCACAGAAATGGCTGCTGTTAATGCAAAATTTCCGCACGAATTAGGACACTTCGCAAAAAAAAATAATTGTAGAGTTATTCATGTTTCAACTGATGCAGTTTTTGCACCAAATGAAAAGGAAGTTTTTGAAGATACCCCTCCATCACCAATTGATGAATATGGAAGAACAAAATTACAAGGTGAACCCCACTCCCCAAATGCAATCACTATCAGAACCTCACTACTGGGGTTTGATCCGCTATATCATAAAGGACTCTTGGAATGGGCAATGAAAAAAGAAAATAAAACAATAA
>Ga0206953_1003_pt1 | contig 71193 bp, 79 predicted proteins | sample Alteio_BWOrgHeat_36_FD_152977 | JGI IMG/M metagenome (GOLD analysis project Ga0206953, IMG submission 152977) | Enriched cells from forest soil in Barre Woods Harvard Forest LTER site, Petersham, Massachusetts, United States -... | ecosystem: Environmental > Terrestrial > Soil > Temperate forest >...
ATCGCCATTGCCGCTATTGACGACAGCTCCGGATCCATTTCCAGCTACTGTAGCACTTGATCCATCACCCGTACCCGTTACTGCACCGTTTGAATTTGCTGTCGTTACAACGGTTGCGGAATTATTTGCATCTCCCGTGGTAATTGCCGTGTTGCCAACATTGCCGTTGGATGTAGCTTGAAAATTATTGGTGTTATTGTTGGAATTGGACTGTCCTGATCCTTGTTTTTGTTTGTTTTGCTGTTGTTGCTGAGCCAATTGTTGTTGTATCTGATTGACAGAATTTGTATTTGATGGGTCAGAAGTTGAAACGGGAGGTGCTGTTGGCACTGGCGGAATAGTGATATTAACAGGTGGTGCGGTCGGTGCAGGTGGAATAGTAACGTCAACAGGTGGTGCTGTTGGTACTGGCGGAGCAGTAGGTGCCGGAGGCGTTGTCGGTGCAGGAGCGGATGTAGGAGCAGACGTCGGCGCATCGGTAGGTGTTGGATCATCAGCCAAGACAATAGCCGGCTGAACCTGAAATATCATAAGTGCCGTTATCGAAAATATCGCAATGTATTTTTTAATCCTATTCATAAGTTTAATTATGTTTGTCTCTATTAATGAATAATGATAAATAATTTCCCTAATTACTAATCACTCGTCACTAATCTTCTAGCTAAACCCTAATTCTGTTGGTAGGGTGCCTTACCGAAGTGCCAGCAAAGCACCGCTACCCAACAAAAACTTATACCATCAAAAAGCCGTGCAGGAATGTCCAAAGACCACTAAAGTCAAAGGTTGTTCCGACTGTTACGCCACCGAGGTCACCCAAGGTGTTAACATTTCCGACATTATTGACGTTATTGTCTGATGAACCATTTCCGGTTGTGACTGAAGGATCATCGTTGCCTCCGGTGTTACTGACAGCATCGTTTTTACCCGTGCTTGAGTTACCATCGACATTGTTTTTGAATCCTTGGTCATTGTACTGTGTAGGAGCAAGAACGTTATTTGTATCAGCTCCGACAGAGTTTAATGAGTCTTCACCGTTGTGTTTGATGTTTACATCTAAACCATTTGTGACACAGTCACAATTAAGGTCTGCTGAATTGAAGTTAGCAGCATTATCTACTGTAACTCCAGTTGATGCATCACCAGTGTGGATTGTTACATCACTATCAGTGTTGCCATTAGCGGAGTTGTATCCACTTCCAGCGAACGCATCAACATCATTACTGATGTGTGCATTGTTATTCTGGTTTGCAACAACTGCTGAATATTGGTTCAATCCAACAAGGTTTTCACTATTTTCACCGTTGCCTTTAATAGTTATACTTGATCCACCTGCGTTGCCGTTACCGTCGTTTCCGACAGTTGCAACGTTTGCGTTTGCTGCATTACCAACTGAAACGTTGGTTGATGCATTGCCCGTGTGGATTGTTGTATCACCGCCAGTGTTTGACGTAGCGTCATTTCCGCCGGTTTTTGCATTTGCATTAACGTCATTGTTAAAATTGGCATTGTTTGTTTGATTTACGAAAACAGTGTCTGTATTTTTAATACCTACGCCGTTTTGTGAATTTTCGCCATTTTTTGAAACAGTAACATTAACTCCACTATTGTTACATCCACAATTTGATAAGTCTGCACTGTTCAAATTAGCTGCGTTTGTAACATTAGTGTTTGATGTAGCATTACCAGTCGTGATAGCTGTGTTGCCGCCGGTGTTACCGTTGGAACTGTTGCCACCTGTAGAAGAGTTTGAATCTACATGATTGGTAATGTTTGCATTGTTGTTTTGATTAACCTGTGTTGTAGAATTCGTTGAGAGGTTAACATTAGATGTTGAATTCTCACCGTTTCCACTGACAGTAATCGTACTCGCGAATGCCATTGGTGCTAAAGCATTAACTAAGACTGCTCCGGTTGCTATAGCTGTAATAATTCGATTTTTGTATGTCATAAATTCTTTTCACCTCCTCTCGTTGTGAAATCTCTCGAAAAGCCGAGAACACTTCGTTCCGTTCCCTGTTACCAAAAAACGGAAGTTACTTCATCTAAAGATCATTAGGCGAAGAAACCTCCGTTCTCAGTTGTGTTTCGTTTTGTTGTAAAACTTTTTTCATAGTTCAGTTTTTAGCCAACAAAAAAGGCACCTTTCTCTTAATTCATTATTGAATTAACAAAAAGATGCCTCCGTGTGCGGTCAGCTAGTTATATATAATTGTTAACTTTCCATTACCTAATTATTATTTTAGGTAACAATAGATATTAATATATATTAAACTAAATCAGCTTGTCAAGAGCCAGTTTTCACTGCATTCTCGGTATTTTGCAGTTGATTGGTCTTCTTGATATTTCTTTCGATGATTTGTACTACTTTGAAATCTTGGACAAAAATTTCTACACTGCCCCATCCGCGGATATTTTTTAATGCTTCTGTTATTTCGCTGAGAAGTTCCTGACTTACTTTTTTTGTAGAGTAATCCTTCATATATAAAAACCACGCTTTAAAAACCTTATAGATTCAATGCTATTTAAGATTAAGCTGGATTGTTTGTTTTGCTCCGTCAATTTCTCCAACTTCTAATTTCAGATCTTTTGCATTAGAGTCGATTGCGAAACCAAGTCTTGTGTACTTTGTTGAAATTGCTTCGATATCAACCGGATCATTGTGGACATCTGCAGCGAGTTTGTCAGTTGCATTATCAACAATCAGCCTAACATAATCGCGAGTATTTAAATTTACTGCTTTATCATAGTTGTTGGTAATTTTCAAATTAAGAATCAGGAAAGAACGTCCTGCGACAGCTGTTGCAATCTGTCCTTTTACAACAATTTGATTATCAAGTTCTGCACTTTGAATTTCATATTGGATTTTACTTACTTCTTTGCCGCTTGCATCTTTCAATGGAAAATCAAATTCTTTATTCAGGGTTTCTTGTGCAAGTGGTTTTGCAATAGCAACCTGACTATTTGTTGCTGATGCACCAAGCGTTTTTGTTTGTGCAGGGTTATTCACTACTTTTCCAATGATGACTCCTGCGATAATAACAATAACGACACCGACAATAACAAAAGGAAGATAGGGTGAATTTTTGAAAAATCTTTTAAATTTTTTAAACTGTGCGCCGCTTGGTTGTGATGAAATATTTTGTGAGGGACTTCGAAACGTACTTGATGAATAATCTGTCATTGCCAAAGGAGAGAGACGGAAAAGTTGTGAAAGAGATGATAAATTTACTGCAAGATTTTTCATAAATGTTTGTTTAAAAATCGAGCAGGATTGTTTGTAATCCTATCACTGGTAATTTCTGATGTCAAGATAGCAATTTAAGAGTTCTTTGTTAAAATAGTAAAATAGCTTGTTGCCGTTAAGAATAAACATTAACAAAAATACTTTCGTCTACTCAGGATGAGTTACTACTTCAACCGTAGCATACGTATCAGTAAGACCAAAGTATAGTACATTTTTACCTTCATGTCTTGATTTCACCAAAGCATTATCATCGACCCTGACATTATTCATTATCCAACTCATTGCTTTTTGAATATGATGTCTTATTGTCTGAACATGAAGCGTTAACGATGGATTTTTTTGTTGGTAAAAATCGACTAATTCTGACATAGTAACAAGTCTCTCAGCATGATCCTGCAGATAACCAAATAACAATAAGCCATCTTTTATGACTTTTTTATATGCTTGACTTCTCTCCTCTAGTGAAATGCGATCATCTCCAACCCAAACATGAGTTTCTTCTTTGTTCATATATAGCCTCGCTTTCCTTTCTTGGTCGGTCGCAGCTACTGATCCAGTAGATGTAAATTCGACAATTGGATGTTCTGTTACCGCTACAGCTCTTGTAAGATAGCAGAGTGTCTGACTATCATCTTCCGATCCGGCATTTAGCATTGCGACCTGGTAGTCGGGATTAAATCTTTTAAGTAATGCGTTAACCTTTGCTATACTATCTCTTATCTTTACCCATTTATGGTCAATATATACTTTTGGATATATTAACGCATCAAGTGTTTCAATCGAAATTGCTTGTTCTGCATTGACAAAAGATAGAATATGGAGAATACTTCTATCCGGCTCAGCATATTTTCTTCCTTCAAGTCTGAAGACAGGTCTTTTTTTTGAGACGGCAGCTACTTCTCCAGTTAAATCTTTTTGTCCGGATATCGCTTCTGCTTCAACTAAAATAGGGGGAATTGCCTGGTGAGTATTTGTTAAAAATTGTGGAGTTAAATTATAGACTGGATCTTCTGCTATCTTTTGTATAATAATCGTTTTTGCATCATCAAAATCTTTTCTTTTAGGCCCCTTGCTAGCAATTGTTCTACTAATTTGTGATAAGGCTGAATCAATAAAAGAGGCTTTTCTTTGGGCAGCAGTAAAAAGTTCTTTTGCTCCTGATCGTCTTATAACAATATCGAATGAAAAAATTTCAGGAGAATTTCTAATAGCAGCCGCTAATACTCTTGCTTCATCACGTGGTTCTCTAATAGCACTACTTCGTGAAGTCCCATCAGGCTGAAGATTTTCACCACTCATATCTGTGTATTATCCTATAAGTAATCTACCAGGTCAAGCATATGTCCTATTTACTAATTTATGCATCATTGTTATAACTAGGTTATGGAAGCAAAAGGTAAAACAACCAACAAACTTTTTTTTATCATCGCGACAAGTACCGCGATTCTCCTTGTCTCACCAGTTGCACTTCTGGGAATAATTGGCTATTTTGTAGACAAGATTTTCCATACTGCGCCGCTTTATTTAATCCTCGGAATTTTAATCGGATTTGTCAGCGGCATTATCAATGTCTTTAGGATGGTACAAATGATGCAGAGAAAGAAAAATAAAATAAATTTTCAAAAGCACAAAACACCTGTGCTATAATATTTTTCATGAAACTGAAACAGTACAGCACATATCTCCCTTATCTTGTTTTGCTTATTTCGCTCTTGTCAGCACTTCTCAGTCTTTTCTTTAGTGAGATATTGAAATTCACCCCGTGCGTTCTTTGCTGGTGGCAGAGAATTTTTATGTATCCGCTTGTGTTCATCAGCGCAATAAGTATCATGAGAAAACACTCGGATATTCACTACTATGTTCTACCGCTCAGCAGCATCGGATTTTGTATCGGTCTTTATCAAAATTTACTTATTTGGAAAATTCTCCCAGAGCAAATTGCACCATGCACAGTAGGAGTCTCTTGTATTGATCAGCCGATTACGCTTTTTGGTTTTGTCACAATTCCTTTGGGCTCAATGATTGCTTTTGCAGTAATAACGGCATCTATGATATTATACGGGTACTTACAGAAGGAGAAAAAAACAAGCGCTTCGGTCAAAATAAACAAGAAGAGATAAAAAATATGTCAAATGAAGTAAAAATAGTCGGCGGAATTGGGATTATTACCTTGGTCATCGTCATCGGTGCCGCTTTCTTATTTGGTGGAACTTCTTCTTCATCGTCATCTGCACAAAATGCACAACCAATTAAAAACACCAATGCACTTGTGCACAAAGACAGTCATGAAATAAACGCTCATTCCAAAGTAACGCTTGTTGAATTTGGAGACTTCCAGTGTCCGGCTTGTGGAGCAGAATATCCGACCGTCACACAATTACTGCAAACATACAATGGAAAAATAAATTTTGTCTTCCGCAATTTCCCATTGCCCCAGCACCAAAACGCACAGGCAGCAGCCGAAGCAGCAGAGGCAGCAGGAGCACAAGGAAAATTCTTTGATATGTATAATATGCTTTACACCAATCAAAACACCTGGGGAGAAACAACAAACGCATCAAGTTATTTCACACAATACGCAAAAGCACTTCATTTGGATATGAATAAATTCGCAAGCGACACGAAAAGCAATAAATATGCGAGCAAAATCCAAGCAGATATCAACGACGGCTATGCAGTGAATGTTAACGCAACACCAACCTTTTTCTTAAACGGTGTCCCGATCCAGGGAGGATTACCCTATACCGACTTTAAATCACGAATCGATCAAGCACTCCAAAACACTAAATAATTTATCTTCTTTAAGAAGCATTTTCCCTCGCAACTTTTCCAATAACAAGTAACGCATCGCCTCTATCTCTTTGTAATCCTAACTGAAGCATTCTTTTATTAATTTTTGCAATTTTTGGATCATCTTTCCTCAGTTTGTAATCACCTAGTTTTTGTCCATAGCATACCCTAGCAAGACCGCTCGAACTTACAGAGAAACCGAATCTTTCACGTACAATCTTAAGATATGTGTTAAATTCTCCATTTGATGCGTAGTCAAAATCAATCGGTGCGATACTTCCTTTTTCCAACGAATCACTTACTGAGGCAATTTCTGCCGGATTTTGGGTGTGAAAGGTGAGAAATTGTGCACCAGTATGCTCTATTGCTGCCTGTGTTATTCGTCCGCTTAAACGTCTACCCTGAGCCATCTTTCGAACCATTTTTGTATCCTCATTAAGTACTATACCCATTCCTTCTAATTTATCAAAACTATATCCGCCTATTGCAAGAGGCGTTCCTTTATCTGAGGCAACAACGAAAAAATCCGAACATGCAGGCATTTTTGCCACTAATTGCACCCTGTCTAGATCAAATCCAAGCGCATCTGCAGTAATCTCATTAAATCGCGCAGTCACTAATAACTCGTGCTTCCATAAAACTTTTGAGTCCATCACATCAATTCTTGGCGCACCAATATCTTCCTTTCTTCTAATGGGATGAATAAATTCCGCTTGTGGCTCACCACTATCTTTCTTGCTTGGGGTGTAATGAACAAACTCCGCTTCTATTTTCATACAATCCTCTTGAATTGGCTACAATAAGAAGGATTATACTATATTCCGATATAAGAAGTATTTCTTATCTATCTAGAGGTTTTCTAATGCCTGAGACAAATCTTCCAAAAGATCTTCACGATTTTCAATACCTACTGAAATTCTAAACAGCCCGTCCGACAATCCGATTTTTTCGCGCTCACTTTTGGGAATTGACGCATGAGTCATGGATGCCGGATGATCAATCAATGATTCAACACCTCCCAAACTCTCAGCAAGTGGAAAATATTCTAATTTTGCAAGAAATTTCTTTACATCATATTTCTCTTTCAATTCAACGGAAATCATTCCTCCAGGTCTTGCCATTTGTCTTGCAACAATTCTTCCTTGTTCTCCAGTAAATAAACCTGGATAATACACCTTTTTTATCTTCCGATGTTTTTCTAAAAATGAAGCAATTTCCTCTGCGTTATCAACATGTCTCTTCATCCGTAGTTCTAATGTTTTAAGTCCCCGTAGTGTCAACCAGGAATCAAAAGGGGAGAGCATCGCACCTATCGCATTTTGTAAAAATTTTAGTTTTTGATAAAGATCTTCATTACTTGTGGTTAACGCACCACCGACAACATCACTATGTCCGTTGATATACTTTGTTGTCGAATAGGCTACAACATCCGCACCCAAAAGAGCCGGTTGCTGAAGAATAGGGCTTGCAAATGTATTATCAACAATCAAAAAAGCATGATATTTATGAGCTAACTGTGCCATCTGAGCAATATCAACGACTTTTAGAAGAGGATTTGTTGGCGTCTCAACCCAAATAAGTTTGATAGGATTATTCTTCAAGGCTTCTTCAGTTTGAGCTTTATCGGTAAAATCAATAATTTTATACTGAATTCCTTGATTATGTGATACTTGGGTAATATATCGGTATGTCCCTCCATAAGCATCAGAAGAAAATAAAATCATCTCCTGTGGTTTGAGTAAGGCGACAACATTTGCTAGGACTGCAGATCCAGAGCTATATGCCAAACCATACGCATTATTATCTAGTTCTGCAATAGTATGCTCTAAAATATGTCGTGTTTGGTTCCCGCTACGGGAATAGTCATATCCTTTTTTATTACCAAAAGTAAATGTTGTACTTAAATGAATTGGAGGGATAATTGCTCCATCATCCTTGTTTGGATTATAAAACGTATGATTTGCTCTTGTTGAAAATCCTCTTGTTTTTTTCATAATTTAAACTTGCAAAACCGAAGTTTTATCATAATTATCTGACACTAAAAATCCCTGTTGCTGCATCCATTCGTCGTTAAATATCTTACTCAAATAACTTCTTCCCGAATCAGGGAGAAGAATAACAACAATTATATCACGAGTTACTTTCTTCAAATGCAAATACTTCAATGCTCCAGCAACCGCAGCACCACTTGAAGAGCCCACCAATATACCTTCCTCACGCCCTAGTCTTCGCGCCATCAAATATGCTTCTTTATCACTAACCTGAACAACATCATCAATGAAAGAAAAATCAATTGTCTGAGGAATAAAATCTTCTCCAATTCCTTCAATCAAATATGTTTTTGCAGCATCAATGATCTTTTTTTCTCGAAAGTAATCGGTATAAATACTTCCATGCGGATCCACTCCGACAACAGTAGTTGACCCTTTTTCTTTTAAGAACTTTCCAGTTCCACTGATCGTACCGCCAGTTCCCATTCCTGCAAAAAAATAATCAATTTTTCCTTTAGTTTGTTTCCATATTTCAGGTCCGGTTGATAGATAATGCGCTTTGGGATTGCTTGGGTTATGATATTGACCTGTAAAAAAAGCACCAGGAATTTCTCTTGCCAAACGCTCTGCAACCTTGTAATAACTTTTCGGATCATCAGGCGGCACGTTTGTCGGGCAAACAATCACCTCAGCACCATATGCTTTCAGAATATTAATTTTCTCCAAACTGTTTTTATCAGGCATCGTAAAAATTGTCTTATATCCTTTTACCGCGGCAATCATTGCCAGACCAATTCCCGTATTGCCTGATCCTGTAGACTCAATAATCGTCATTCCTTTTTTCAAACTCCCTTTTTCCTCAGCATCGTTGATAATTTGAAGCGCCATGCGGTCCTTGACGCTGCCGCCAGGATTAAGATATTCCGGTTTGACAAAGACACGAGCCTTTATCCCTTTCGTTACATTCTGCAAACGGATAAGAGGTGTATTGCCGATACTATCGATGATGTTATGCGATTTTTTCATTTTTCCCATAAAAAAACCCGCCGAAGCGGGGTGTAAAACTTAAAAACACAACCCCGCTAGACGAGAATTGTGCAACAGATGTTTGAGATTTCAAAATTGGTCTTCATGTTTTTATAGTATCATCAAAATACTACATTGTAAAGAGATGAAAATAAATAATTGCGAGAGGTAAATTATAAATAATTAGGTTTATTATCTCTCTTCGCTGGCCAAACTTACCTGAGCCTTCCTACGAGCAATAGAAACCTCTTCTGGGAATACGCTATCACCATTAGCGCTTCTTATTAAAGTCGCAGAGAAAAAAGAACGCTGATTGCTTCTTATTAATCTTGCAGCAAGACTCAAGTCTTGTCTTTGTTGTGGTGTCATTTGTGCATCAAGTCTTTGTGCAGCTTGTGCAGCTTTATTATTCATCTCAAGTGGTCGCCCATAGATGCTCCGTATAAATGGTTCTCTTCTTGTTGAACGAGCTACTTCTGGACTTCTATTCATAGATATTTAATCTGCAATTAATGCAGATGTATTATGGCTTATTATATAACAAAAGTAGAGAAATTCAAGAGCAAGAATAGTAAACGCATTAGTTGATTATTTTTATATGCTTCAGCGATCTATTCGTATGAATATCCCCGCGTATTGGTCCTTATAAACCAATTTCCATTTCTTCAACTGCACCAATTGCATCAGGCGATCATATGCCGGTTTACCAGGTGCCATATAGGCAACTGAATAGTTTGTTTTATCAATATCTTCGAAATTTTGCTCGATTGCGTAATAGTCTACAAAACCGCTGTAGCCATTTTGAACCCATAAATGCATCCGTCCGTCAATTGTTGGCTTTATTTTGGGATAATTCCAGATAAGCCACCCGCCCCATCCATAGAGTGAATAGAGATTGTGGTTCAACTGATGCTGCTCTAAAAACTGCGCTGACTTTGGTGAACAGGGGAGAACTTGCAAAAGACAATAATCATCCCAACCAAACTGCATATACTGAGAAAATGGATATTTCTGCCAAACTACTAATACAAGCTGTAGTATCAAAATGATGCTTATTGTAATTTTTGTCAACTTCTTCCCATCGGGCTTAAGAAATGTTGCTGCCATAGCCAATAAGGGAAACAATAAATAATACGCCGGCCATGCATACCTCCTGACCTGTAAAGACAACAGAAAAAGGATAAGACCGCCGCCCAAAAAGGGCAGCATCGTCCAAAATTTACCTCTGAATCCAAGAATAAACATACCAAAAACCAAAATTACTCCCACGAGAATTTCATTCCACCATTCCTGACTATACATAGCAAAAGGCAAATATTCCGCAATATCTTTTAGAAGCGGACTGCCGATGTGGCTGATTGCCTCAAGATGAAGTTCATAAAAAAATGGATTAACAAGTGTTGCAAGAACGCTAGCAAAAAATATGGAAAATAAAAAGAATATTTCTTTTCGTTCATTAAACATCGAGAGTTTTATTTTTTCGATAAAGGAAACAGTATTCTTTTTATTGTTTTGATATTGTGCTAAAAATTCCATACGCATGTTATTAAAAACATATAATGTTATCCAAAAAGCAAATAAGACAAACCCGAGAAGAAATTCTCCATCAACTCCTGCCCAAACGAGAAAAAGCGGCACTGCAAGCCATAACGCCTTCGGCTTTGTCTTATATAAACTAATTAAGTAAAACAATATGCCAGTAAACAAGAAAACCATCTGCTGTCCGCGAAATGAGATATTGTTAATTGGAGCTTCAAGATAGAGAACCAGCGGAAAAACAATAGTTTGTTCCCAAAGATTTAATTTGAACGCTTTTGCAAAAAAATAAAATGTCATGGTCACCGTCAATGTGCCCAGAAGAGTGATGCCAAAAAATCCGCCGAAATGATACGCAGTGTACGAAATACTATCTGTTATCCATGAGGTATTTGCCCAGTGGTAATTTGGCATCATCGTTGAGAATGTATTGTCGCGAAGTACACTATCGTGCTGCCAAAAATATTCTCCGTATTTCAAATGCCATCCAAGATCTGGATCAGATGGGGTATAGAGTGAATAAATAAAAACAATTAGATAGAGGAGTATAGGCAGAAAAGAATTAAAAGACCAGAAAATTCTTTTCATAAAGATGTAGTATTAGTATATCATATACAAAAACATTGATGTAAACTTTTTGAATGTATGGTAGAATACTCGCGAGCGAAAAACTATTGTAATTTTATCTTTAGTTTTTAGAACAAAATCATGGCGCCAGAAATTGAAGCTACTAGAGGAGCTGCAGGTATACCCTCTTTACGATTTGAAACAATTATTGGTCAACGAACAGACCAAGAAATCCTTCGTGGTGGTGAACGGGGAAGACGCATAATGCGAATACCGCTTACTCGTGTTGATACCAGTGAAGCTATCACTGATAAGTTCCATGCTACGTATCTGGGAAAGGATATATCTCAAAAGGGACAAGTTACTCCAATAACTGTTAGGGCAAGAATTCTTGACGAACCAGTAACAATACAAGGACAACAATATGAGGCGGGAAATGTTGTCTATGATATAGCTGATGGATACCATCGTTCAATAGCTGAACAATCAAGAAGTGCTGAGACGATTGAAGCAAGTGTTTTATATGGATGTACAGATGAGGAACTTCTTGATTTACGCATTTTGTCTGCAGGTTCTGTTGAATCTGTACAAATACCCAGAATTGGTGCTTGGGTAACAAAAGAATTTAACGAAACAGACTTTGCTCAAAAAGATGTCTCTGTGCTTGCAGCTTTTGAATTTGCGACAAGAAATACCAAACCTCTCACGAGACGGATCCGTGAAAATTTACGCCCGGATGAACAAGAGGAACTTCTTATGTGGGTCAGGGAAAAATGCGATATTTGGCAAAAAAACCCTCGTGATATTTTTGATATTCTCCTTATAGTCAAATACGCCGATCCTGAACTAATTAAACGTATACGACAGGGGACAAGAAAGGGAAGACCAAGAAATGCTGATTCTGATGCTTTATCAAAACGTGTTGTTGTTGCTGTTTCAACTGAATTCGGTGGCGAAAGCGCTTATCATGTACAAAAAGCGATCCTAGCTGCTGCAAAAGCAAGAGGATTAAGTATACAAAGTACATTGAAACTTATCGAAAAGTTATCAGGGCATTATAGAGATCAAGATACATATGAAGAAGTATATGGCCTTGCAATGTCAATTGATGTGCAAGAAACCGTTTTTGACAGAGGAGCAAAAGACACCGGTACTAGTCTAAGACACCGTCAACACTCAAGTGGTGAAACAACTGACGAAGCAGAGGAAACTACTCAAGAACTTCTTAGTCTTAAAGAAGAAAATGCAGGATTACTTGCAAAAGTCGCAGCACTTGAGGCAAGAGTTGTAGAGTTAGAAGAAGAAGCCTGGTGGAACACACTGAGCACATTAACCCCTGCAGAGCGCACTATCATGAGACTACATAGCAATGGAACGTTAGCTGCAGCTATTGCTCAAGAAAAAATAACAAAAGAAGATGCATTAAGGCTTCGTAACTCGGCTTTTGCTAAAAGGAAACAGGGAAGACAAACTCAGCAAATGAGGAAAAATTAAAAGTACTTTACTAAGGCCGACGGACTAATTTTGAGGTGCGGACGATTTCAAGTACTTTACCGTCGCGTGTCTCAATAGACGTTGCTCCCGTTTGCTCAATATAGTCTTGTAAAAGATCTGAAAGCGTTTTGCTCTTTTCATTCATATCAAATCTGAGATCTTTGACTTTCTGATTAAGTGCCGCAACTGCGGGTTGCTTGGAAATTTCTTGGCGGACAGAATTTTTCCCCTTCATTACTTCTTTGACTTTTTCTTCATGTTCACGATAAGTCGGATTTGAATTAAATGAATCCTCAAGCATTTCGCGCTGTTGTTTGACTTCAATTTTTAGCTTATCTATTGCCTCAATATGATTTTTAATCAACTCTTCAAGGCTGAGGAGTGCACTTGCCTGATCAACGCCCGTTACAGGAACTTCTATCTCTTCTCCTTCAATTATTTCCTCTTGTGGATCATCTTGTGCCATAATTACTAACTATACAAAAGATAGCACAGCAAATGCAAGTATGAAAATGATCATGTATGTTCCTAACTATTAGGAATTAAAACTATCTACTACTAGTCTGCTATAATATGCATCACATGGCGACACCTGACCAGCGAATTGGTCCATTTTCTCCTGAAAAAATGATCCTCCGTCTGAATGAGGCTATTATTAACCGTGAACAGATGACCCAATTAATAGGACTAAATGCAAATACGGGAAATCTGAATAGAAAAAATTATGAATTAAAATTTGGGCTACATGGTGAAAAGTTTAAACCACTTTCATATGATCCGATCAATGTGGTCTGGGTACAAACCTCTTCGGGTGAAAAAAAATTGTTTATTGTGGATGGTCATCATCGGGCAGGTGTACTTCATAAGCATTGGGAGCAAATCCATGCAGCATATCCGGACTTTCACCCTACTCTTAGAAATGTCACTGAAGATTATTTACCATCGAGAGATACTCCATCCCAAGCACAAGAATCATTTAGCGAGGTGCTTGGAAGAGCTGAAGGTCTAATTATTAATGCGCCATTCGAAGAGGAACCTCCCGCAATTACAACTAGAGAGTATCTAAAAATTCTTACTGAACCAACAATTGCTCAGAGTGAGATACTCTCCCTTCGTGTTGCGTTAACTTTGATTGAACGCTGGGATGGTGTTTTAGAAAGCGAAGATCTTGCAAACAAGTTTCCGGCAATGGCAGCATTGGCGTTTCTCCAACAAGATGCCCTAAAGAGTGCAGATGTCGATAGAGGAGATACATTTTTTACTGGCGACACTGCAGAAGAAAGGGTTATGCTGAGAGACGGAATCCATGTAATGGCAAAAATACTCCACGACAATGATACTACAGCTGCCACCGTACTTACTTCTGCTTTTGTTGTCGTCAGTGTCAAGGATGATTTTCTTAACGCAAAAGACCGAGCTGAAACCCAATTAAGAGGATTGTTACGTCTTCCTGTTATCACAGCAAAACTTGAAGACAGGTCAGCTCTAATTCCTCGTGATAAAAGGGAAGAGAATCTTTATGCATCACTCAGATACGGAGTCCCATGGGATAGATCGCAGGCAGAAATTGTCGGAGAGGATATACTTAAAGCTCTTTTTGATCAGGAATTATCTTTTAGTGAAACAGTAAGAGTACTTCAAACAAAACAGAAAAAGAAGAAGCATCAAGAAATACTCACTGAACACAGAGTAGAAGAATTAAAACGAGCATATGCCATCTTCTCGGGGAAAGATCAAAAGAGTTTCACATCGACAGAAGAAAACGTTCTCATAAGACTCTGCGGTACAGAAACACTTGATAGACTTGATGTACAAGGATATTGTAATCTGGTTAGTTCTGTCGGTAAGCTATTACAAAATGCTGAAAATTTGCAGGTTGTTTTAAGTGATGCGGGCCTTGCTCTAGATGCAGAGGAACGAAAGGGTATGCGCAGTGAGTTAACTAAAAATGTCTCTGCTGTACATAGACGAAAACAACATTTTCTCGTACGCAGCATTTTTGCTTTACAGACTCAGATTGATATCATTACTGCTAAACTTACTGTTGCAAGCACCCAGACTGCAAGTGCACACCCTGCTGAGACTGTATATAGCGCTTCTGCAACAGCAACCTCTGTGGCATCGAAAGATGAAGGGAAAGAAATAAACGGAGCAACTGTTCAAGCTGACTTACTCGCACAACTAGACGAAAAAAGTCGGCTACTTGAAGATCAAAGGAGGGAACTTGCTCTTCTTCGAGAGGAAGCATGGTGGATGTCCGGTGACTATACACCAAAAGAACAGGCACTCATACGAGCTTATAATAGTGCTACTTTCTCGGCATATTGTGAAGCACAGGGTATTACCACAGAGGAAGGTCTGGAAATTCGGAAACAGATGATCTTTAAACACAGAAGACGTCAGGGGCGAAGACAATCGTAAGAACAACTAAAAGAACACTAAGCCAAAGCAGCATGATATAATAAAAATATGACACGAGAAGATAAGGCAAAAGAAATAATCAAACGGCTTTCCAAACTCTACCCCAAACCAAAAAGTGCACTTATCAATAAGTCGCCGTGGGAATTACTCGTTGCCACAATTCTCTCTGCACAAACAACCGACAAACTGGTCAATACATTGACCCCTGCACTATTTGAAAAATATCCAACAGTCAATGATTTTGCAAAAGCTTCTATTGAAGACATCGATGCAATGGTAAAAAAAGTGAACTTTCATTCCAATAAATCAAAAAATATCAAAGCAGCAGCTGAGATCATCGTTGAGAAACACAACGGCCAAGTCCCGCAATCAATGGAGGAACTGGATGCATTGCCAGGAGTTGCGAGAAAAACAGCCAATGTTGTTTTGAATGATGCATTTGGTAAACCTGAGGGCATTGTTGTCGATACGCATGTTATACGGCTTGCAAACAAGCTGGGACTGACAGACCAAAAAGATCCGGTCAAAATAGAGCAAGATTTGACAAAAATTGTCCCAAAAGATCAATGGCAGTACTTCGGACATTATCTCACGTATTTTGGAAGAGAATATTGTCCTGCACGACCGCACAAATGCGAAGATTGCCCACTCAAAGAATTATGCCCAGATAAATGAGGTCCATTTGTATATTAAATTAATATAGGCCATAATCATCTACATGATTGCAACTGAATCTGGACTGTTATCTACAAAAGACTTTAGGGCTACAAAACGCCTAGTAGACGGTTTATTTAATCAAGGCAGAGGTTCTGCAACATTTCCTTATACTGATGACCATGCTATAGAAGTTTTCAGTACAAGAAGAACCGCTACACAAAATAGTAGTTATTTAATTGTAGATTTACGAGCCACAAATCCGGGAGTTCTTCCTAACGGTGCTGAGTTTTTTCCTTATGAAGGAGTAAGAGTTTCAAAAATTCCGGAACAAGGATCCAATCATCATCAGGTATTCTTAGTATCGGGAGCAAGAATAAGAAATACTACTGGAGTTTTGGTAGATTTAAAACAAATGGATACGAATCCTCCCTCAATGAGAAGAACTTCATTAGAGGATATGCTACTAAGTGCAGATTTGACCAACCTTGATGCGGAATTAGCACTTCTTTCTCAAGAACGCGAACCAGGAGATTATCTATCACTTCTGAATACCATTAACGCCGATAATATACTAGATATATATGGAAGAACACACGAGCAAGGGACTGAAGAAGATTTAATAGTAGCTGAATTTCAATTATTAGCCGTGCAGATAACAAATAAAGCACATAATGCGGGGTTAACAGTATCAGATCAGGATGATAGTTTTTCTTTAAAAGCAACATTGCCAATTATTCCTGATCGTGAACAAGCACAGGATCATAGTCAGTTAACAGTTATTCGTCATAGAAGCAGACAGTTTGGCCCTAGTGGTTACACTCATAATGTTCTTCTGCCAGGATCATCAGGAATCCCCGATGAACTTTATCAAGCTCGACAAGTCGATGGGAGGCTCGGACGAAGATTGGATAGGAAACACGAAAATCCAGTAGGCCCGGCTATAGGAAAAAATCTTCTAAAAAAAATGGGACAGATTGTTATAGAAGAATAATTTTACAGGATACTTATAACTATGCAACTACTCGCTAGGAATCTGAGAAAGCGATACAACAAAAGCTATGTGTTATAACAATCCCTGCGATTTCATTCTCCGTGCGAGGACTTCATCAAGAATCTTTTTTCTAATTCTCACATTTTTTGGCGTAACTTCCACTAATTCATCTTCATTCACAAATTCCAGAGAATCTTCAAGATCCATAATGTGAGGAACATTGAAGTGTTCCATCGAACCGTCACCCTTGGAACGCATGTTGGAAAGTTGTTTAGCTTTAGTCACGTTGACTGTCAAATCTTCAGAGCGAGAATTTTCTCCGACAACCTGACCTTTATATACTTGTACTCCGGGGCCGATGAAAAGAGTGCCGCGTTCTTGAATGTTGGTTAATCCGTACAAATTGGATTGACCTGTTTCATTGGCAATAAGTGATCCGCGCTCCCGCTTTATTGGACTACCGCTATCGACATCATATCGATCAAAATTCGTATTAATAATTCCAAGCCCGCGTGTATCGGTAATAAATTCACTGCGATAACCAAAAAGAGCACTTGTCGGCATAATGAATTCAAAATAGACAATTCCTTTATCATCAGTGGTCATATCTTCAAGAACTGCTTTTCTTGCTCCCATTTTTTGCATAATAATTCCGGAATAGTCTTGCGGCGCTTCAAGAAAAACTCTCTCAAATGGAGCAACTTTTTTGCCGTCAACTTCTTTGAGAATTACTTGTGGACGACTGACTTGAAATTCGTAGCCTTCACGACGCATTCGTTCAATCAAAATCGCCAAATGCAACTCTCCACGGCCGGAGACCATCCATTTTCCATCAGCCGTATCTTCCACACGAAGAGCAGTATCTGTTTCAAGTTCTTTCATCAGCCGCTCTCTGATCTGACGAGATGTTTTGAATTCTCCTTCTTGTCCGGCAAAAGGTGAGTCATTAACACTAAATGTCATTTTAACTGTCGGTTCTTCGATCGCGAGAAGTGGTAACGCAATCGGATCAATTGGGTCGGCAATTGTTTCTCCAATTGAAATATCAGGAATTCCGGAAACAGCCACAATATCTCCTGCAGAGATCTCAGACACATCGACTCTTTCCAATCCTTCAAATGTCATAAGCGATGTTAGCCTATACTTCTTTATCTCACCATTTCTGTTAATGTGTGCAACTTCCTGATTTTGCTTTGCTGTGCCATTATAAACTCTACCAATTGCAATACGACCTTTATAATCATCACGACTCAATGTCGTCATAAGCATTTGTAAGGGCTTCGCAGCATCACCCGTGGGTTCTGGAATATATTTGAGAATTGCTTCAAAAATAGGTGAGACATCTGTCATTATAGATAAATCAGGTTCAAGTCCTGCTTTTCCTTCTTTTGCTGAAGCGTAAACCACCGGGAAGTCAGCAGTATCATCATCAGCGCCTAATTCCAAAAATAGATCGAGGGTTTTATCCAGTACATGATTAATTCGTGCGTCGGGCTTGTCAATTTTGTTTACCACAACGATAATTTTTAATTTCTTTTCAAGCGCTTTTTTGAGAACAAAACGTGTCTGCGGCATAGGACCTTCTTTTGCATCCACAAGCAGTAAGCAGCCATCAGCCATAGTCAAAACACGTTCCACTTCGCCGCCAAAATCCGCATGACCGGGAGTATCAATAATATTTATTTTCGTCCCATTCCAATTTACCGAAGCATTTTTTGAAAAAATTGTAATACCACGTTCACGCTCAAGATCATTACTGTCCATGATCAAATCATTGCCAGCAACTTCTTTGTTCAGTTTCGTTTTGGATTGCCGCAGCAAGGCATCGACAAGTGTCGTCTTGCCGTGATCAACGTGTGCGATAATGCCAACATTTCGTATATTCATAATCAAAAAATCCCCGCCCAGCGAGGAACCCTAGATATCATAACATTTTGCCTCAAAAATAGCAATGTGAATACCCTATAGTTGAAAATTTGCCAATATATCTCTTTTTTGAATCTTATGATAATTTTATAAGTAATTGCAAAAGGATTCCAGAGGCTTACATATTTGGTAATATACTCTCATTATACACCATTTTTAACAATCTGTTTGTTTGAAAGAAGATAGTTCTGCAAATCTTGTATGGCGTTCTTTCGTGCACTACTGATACTGGGTGATAACAACTCATCAATGGTAACAAAAGTGTAGCCGCGTTCTTTAAGTGTGGCTACAATGGTTGGGATAGCCTCGGAAGTTTTAGGATCATTTGGGTAGCCATTCATATGCATCACGATAATCGAACCGTTTTGCACATTCTGTAAAACATTATTGATAATTGCTTGGGTATCATTATTAAATCCGTCATCTCCCACCACATCCCATTGAATCGGCTGCAAAGCGTCTTTGTGCAATAGATTAATGTCGTCCTGGGCATAGCAACCGCCAGGAAAACGAAAAAGAGTGTTTTGCTTATTGGTTAAGCCAAACAATAACTGCTGCGTATGCTCAATCTCCGGCTGTTTTTCATCCTCTGTTATTTGCGCCAAGCCATAACAACTTCCAGAGAAAGAAGGATGTGAATAGGAATGATTTCCCAGCTCAAATAATGGATTTTCTGCTAACTGTTTTGCCCCTTGAGGATATAGCTCAATCCACATGCCTGTGAGGAACAAGGTAGCTTTTATATGTGAATGTTGCAGATAATGAATCAACTCCTGATTATAATAGCTTTGTACATTTCCTGACTGTAATTGTTCTTTCATCCATGGTGTCATATCGGCGTCAAAAGTAAGGGCTACCTCTTTTTTGTCACGCGGTCCATGAAAAACAACACCGCTATTCGTGGGCGGTGTAACGACATTTTCACCATCCTGGGAGGCTGAAAAAAACAGCTGTTTAAATGCAGCTGGAGTATCTTGTGCAAAATGTGGTGTCGACACATAATCAGCATAGACTATGGCAGTATCATGAACTTGAGAAATTCCAATATAGAAGAGCACCAAGAAAAAATATACAAAAGAGATTATTAATACAAACTTATCGGTATTCATAAGAGGGTATTGTACACGATGAGTTAGGCAACAGCAATATTGTTTTTTCCTAAAGTCTGATAATGATTAATCAATGCAGTACTTGCATCAATTCCTTTGAGATCTGCATGTATTTCCATAGTGACAAGCCCTTGATATTTTTCCTTTTTTAACAAGTTAATAAATTCACCTATAGGAAGCTCACCCTTGCCAAGCGGCATATGCTTGAACCTCAATGGACGAAGACTTCCATTGAGAGGATGATATTTGTAATCACTAAGATGTATATTAAGAATCCGTTCTTTGTTTGTTTTGAAAAAATGCAAGATATCGCCGCCAGAATGTGCTAAATGGACAATATCAAAGGTTATATAGAAATCCGACTTTTTGACCAAATCGGAAAATTTTACCGCATGCCAGCGATGTCCGTAAAATAGTGAGCCAATGAATTTTTCCATATTTTCAAAAGTAATTTTTACTTTATATTTTTTCTCAAGTTCATGCAGTTCTCGAATATATTTTTCATCAAAGATTTGTTTTTTAACGGAATTAATATGAAGAACAACCACCTTTGCAGCAACCATATCAGCAATTTCACAAAGCCTGGCAGTCTCGGCAACTTTCGTGGCAGTAAAAAAACGCAATGACTGATGGACACTTAAGATAGGAAATTTATATTTAGCTGCAAGTTTTTTAACCTCAAAAATATCTTCATTTGTTGTTGTCACGTACTGAGGGAGCAGTAATTCGAATCCATCCACACCAGATTCTTTCAAGTGCTTAAAAACTTCAGCAGAAGTTTGATTTTTGAAAATTTTATTCTTAACAATTTTATGAAAGAGTTTTCTTCGATGAGGCAAAATATCACTGAGAAACAAAGAAACAGAGATTTTCATGAATCAAATAATATACTACATTATACTGTATACTTTTTGCAATTGCTATAAGATTGACAGAAATTTCCCGATGCACTACACTGACAGTGACTAATATATAGAATTCACATACTTACAAGCATTGCGAACTTTATATCTAAAGCCATATGGCAAAAAAACAATCATCACCTTTTGGAAAGTATTTTAAAAAACTTGACAGCATTGATACTGACCTCAAAGGAAGTGAAGAATTCGGTTCAATTCTTATTCTGAGTCTTGTTGAAGAAGTAGGGGAAATGGCTCGGGCATATCTTGCCAAACATGGAAGAAAACCTACCAATATTTCAGCGCAACGAGATGAAACATATCAACAAGAACTTGGTGATATATTGCTTGCAATTCTTCGCTTTGCAAGAATTAAAAACATCAATTTGGATCAGAGAATCATGTATTCTTTGAGAAAAATTGAAAAACGAAAAAATCAGCCAAAACAATAAAAATATTTACAATAACCTTTACAAATAGCTTGACAATTGGCGCTGATTATGCTATACTTCTACTATGTTTAATCCGAAATTTACCCTCAATTTTAGGATTCTCAACACACTTGCATCCATTGAACGATTGTATGGTAAATTACAAGCGGAAAAATTGATCCCTTCTCTTTCTTTGCGACTTTCTCAAGAAAATCAAATCCTTGCGACTCATTATTCAACTAGTATTGAAGGCAACCCATTATCGCCGCAAGATGTCACCAATGTCGTCTTGGGTGATCATGTACCAACCACAAAATCTGAAAAAGAAGTAAAGAATTATTTTGAAATTATCACAAAGCTACCCAATCTTGCACGTGAACGCACACCCATTACCGTTGAATTAACGGAAAAGCTGCATAAAACACTTCTGAAAGGCATAGAAAAAGAAAGTCTTGGCAAAATCCGCAACGGGCCTGTTTTTGTCGGTCACAAAACAGAAGTAGAAATTGTTGTCAAACACAATCCGCCATATCACACGGAGAAAGAGATAAAAAAAGCTCTTACCGATTTATATGATTGGCTAAAAGCCGACTCAGATCTGCATCCGCTTTTAAAAGCTGCGATTATGCACCATCAATTCGCATATATCCATCCATTTTTTGATGGTAATGGCCGGTTGGCGCGTATATTAACGACGTACTATTTATTGCTTGAGCAATATGAGGTATCCAAATTTTTTATCATTGACGACTATTATGACATTGACCGTCATCTTTATTCAGATGTCCTTCATAGCGCAGATACAGGTGATAAAACTTCCTGGATTGAATATTTTTTGGAAGGAATTGCAACTTCCCTGCAAGGAGCAATTGGCAGAATAGGCGAGTTGAAACGGCATCATCTGGATCATATAGAAGGGGAAAAGCGGGTTTTGGTGACACCCAGAGAAGAAGAAGTTTTACAAATTGTTATTAATAAAAAAGCGATTAAAACATCAGATATTGAAAAAGCCTTTTCTGTCACTCGACAACAGGCTCACTCCCTTTTGTCATCGCTTGTTACAAAAAGACTGTTAAAGAAATACGGCAGTACAAAAATGAGCTATTATAAATTGAGAGAGAAGAAGAGATAAAATTTTTACTTATTATAAGATAACAATTAAAAAGAATTAGAAGGACGAAGGGGAAATAATGATTGTTTATCTTATTACTACACACGAATAATCTCTTCAACTTGGGGAAACACTTGTACACCAGGAAAAGCTCCAGAAACTAATTCTTTCATATCATCTAGCAATGGATAATTAGGTACAAGACCAAAAGTAGCCTCTGCTTGTTGCCCAATATATGTGGCAACAGCAAGTCCAGAATTTAGTCTGTTTCCAATTGTCGTAATAGCTGCTTTACGCCTTTCTTTACCTGTGAGTAAGGCTGGTAGATCTAGTAATGTGTTATGTCCGGTTAACACTCTACCACCTGCACTAGTTCTTCCTTCATCAGTCATACTAACAAAAATATCGTCTCCGTTTTCATCGGTCAATACTACTTCAGTAGCCTTAATATGCATAGTTGATGCTGTCAAACTTTTTTCTATAATTCGTTTACCATTGACAATAGCACTACGTGGTTCAAAAGCACCAAGCTGAACGCGTCCTCCTCCTGTTCTACGTATGGTATCATTCCACACATTGCCTGCAAAAGTTCCAATATTTTTTTCCACATCTTGAGAAAGCTTTCTTGCTGTTGCAATTTCTGATAATCTTCCCATAAGAGAAGTATTATAGGATAAATTACAAAAAATATCAATATACAACTGTTTTCTTGTACATAGGAGTATAATATACATATGGTAAGAAAAAATCCAAAAATCGGATTGGCACTCGGTAGCGGTGGAGCAAAAGGACTCGCACATATCGGCGTTCTCAAATCGTTTGAAAAGCATCAGATTCCTGTTGACTTTATAGCAGCCTCAAGTATCGGCTCTATTATCGGAGCACACTATGCAACATATAAAGATACACAAAAATTAGAAGAGCTTATTTTGGCATTTACCAGGAAAAAGGGCATGGGACTTTTTGATTTTACTGTCAAAGGGGGCATTGTAAAAGGAAAAAAAACAGAACTATTTATTTCCGAAATACTAGGAGGAGCACAATTCCATGAATTAAAGATTCCACTAGCGGTGGTTGCAACTGACTTTGATACTGCAGAATCAGTTGTACTTACTTCCGGGAATTTAGTAAAAGCTATTCGAGCAAGTATTGCAGTGCCACCGATTTACCAACCTATTTTGTATTTGGACAAACTTTTAGCCGACGGTGGGCTTTCAAATCCAGTTCCCGTCAGTGTTGCATCAAAAATGGGAGCTGACATTACCATTGCAGTAAATCTTGACCGCGTTTTTGTTGAAAACCCTCTCACCACCATACCGCCGCTTGCACAAGTTCCCATGCTCGCAATTAATATATTGCGTCATAATTTGGCATTGCATGCAGTTAAAGAAGCAAATGTTACTATTTCGCCAAATAATAAACTGCAGGTAGGATTTATTGGGTGGTATCATTTTTTTAACAATGAAAAAGCAATCCAAATTATCCAAGAAGGAGAGGCAGCAACCGATAAAATGATCCCTGAAATAAAAAGACAAATCGCACTTCATGGAAGAGAACATTCACTATTACGTAAATTTACTTCGTTCTTCAAAAAACAGTAATTTTCTTTCATAACTCTTGCATTGGTATGCAATGATAAGAAAGACATTTTTATGAATGTCGCACATACGTATGTAAAATCATCTCCGGTAACTCGGCTTGCTATTTATGTAGCAATCAATATTGTGACAATATTGGTTGTTGTAGTCTCGCTGATTTTTTTGAATGGATTCAATCCACTTCTTATTTTTCTACCGACAATTGCTTTTTGTGCATGGTATGGAGGTTTTTTCACCGGTGTTGTTACTACTGCTATCAGTATGCTCAGTATTGCAATCATGCTTTTTACTCCTACAAGTCACCCACTATTAATTGCCAATATAACATTATTGATTGAACTATGTATTTTCTTTTTTGTCGGCATGTTTATTAGTTATGTTGTCCATCTTGCCAAAGACCATGACAGAATAATTGAGTATCAGAGAAAACTCAGACAGGCACATCATATTATTGAAACAATTGAGAAAAATTATGATAGCGCACAAGCAGAAATAAAAGCTAGAGATCAATTTCTTGCTATTGCATCACATGAATTAAAAACTCCTGTTACATCAATGCTCCTTGAAGTTCAGACGGCAATCCATAATATCCGTAACGTGTCTCTAGCAAATTTTTCAGTGGCTACTCTCTTAAAAATGCTGGAAGATACCGAACAGCAGAGTCGGAGACTTTCGAAAATGGTAAATGATTTGTTGGATTTATCTCTCATAACAACCGGTAAAATAGATCTGGAATACGAAGAAGCAAATCTCTCATATATCACAAAACAAGTCGCGGATAGATTTGTAAACAGACTTCCTGATAAGAACCAGTTGCAGGTTATTATAAAAAAACCGGTCATTGGGTATTTCGACAAACTAAGAATGGAACAAGCACTTGTTAATCTTGTTTCCAATGCAATAAAATATGGGAAGAATAAGCCAATTTTTATTGAAGTAATTGGCTCTTCTGATAAGGCAGAAATTATTATAAGTGACAACGGAATTGGCATTCCACAAGATCAGCAAAAGAAAATTTTTAACAGATTTGAGCGTGCAGTTTCATCCCGTGACTACAAAGGACTAGGTGTCGGACTTTACATTACCTCACAAATTATTAATGCACACAACGGAAGGATCCATCTTATAAGTCAACTAAATAAAGGCTCAACATTTATCATTGAAATACCTCTCAAAAGAACAAAGAAATAGCAAAACATAGTAAAATACTCTCATGCGCGATATCATAACTATTTATAAGCCTGTTGGCATGACACCTTTACAGGCAATAATTGCAGTAAAAAACCATTTACCAGAATTAAAAACTGAAAAAATTACTTATGCAGGAAGGCTGGATCCGTTGGCACATGGAGTACTGCTTTTACTGATCGGAGAAGCCACCAAACAAAGAGAAGAATATATGGCACTTCCAAAGACATACGAATTTGAAGTATTGCTGGGCATTGAAACAGACTCTTATGATATCTTAGGCTATGTCAAAAACGTAATAACTAAAGAAGTTGGCAAGAATGTAAAGTTAATTGTAAATACTTTTGTAAATAATCATATTGGCAAACAATCACACTCATATCCGCCTTATTCTTCAAAAGTTGTTACAGGCAAACCGCTTTTTTGGTGGGCAAAAAATAATAAATTAAATGAAATAACGATACCAAAAAGAGAAATTGAAATTTTTGACTTCAAATGCATTGGAGTGGATGAGATATCACTTGAAATATTAGAATTGAAAATAAATAAAGCAATTTCATTAGTTACTGGTGATTTCAGACAGGAAAAAATTTTAAAGAGATGGGGAAAAGTCTTCTCTTCATCGGAAAACAAAAGCGCGAAATTAACGACCATAAAATTCAGTATTTCTTGCACCAGCGGAACATATGTCCGTGAACTTGTCCATCAATTAGGGAAAGAAATCGGCTGCGGTGCAATTGCTTTGAATATCCTAAGAACAAGTATTGGAAATTACGAACTAAAAGATTCAGTTAAGCTATAATAAAAACATGATTGATAACAATGAACTGCTATTTGTGGTCAATGAAAATAACAAACCGTTAAAGCCATTCCCGAGGCATATTGTTCATGAAAATGTATTGTGGCATCGTACTACCGGTATTTGGGTGATTAATAAGAAAAAGCATATTCTTTGCCAAAAACGATCTATGAAAAAAGATGTTAAACCTGGGATGTGGGAGACTTTTTTTGGTGGCCATTTACACCCGGAGGATAATTATTTTGACAGTGCAGTACGTGAACTTTCTGAAGAACTGGGAATTACTGTTCAAAAAGAAAATCTTATGCCTTATAAAATTTTCAAAAGCGATAAGCCAACTCATAAAGAATTTCAACATTGCTTTATTTATATATTAGATAGGCAGGACAATGACTTTCTTATTGAAAAGGAAGAAATAAACGAAGTGAAATGGATTGATTTAGAAGAAATAAAAAGGGTCCTTGTGATAAAAAACGATCCTCAGTGGGTACACAAACCATGGGATGAAGAAGTACTTAATTTTATTGAAAAAAGCTAAACGTCCTATTCTCTACGGCATCTGTGATGCGACATGGTATCCTTCCGGAAGATTTTTAACATAGGTCGAAACTTGATCCTTCGGAACAACATATTTGATATCTGAGCTGTCTGAAGTCTGGATAAGAATTGTTGCCTTCTGACTCATCGGTAGGCCTGGAGCAAAGTCCTTAACCGCAATAGTTGGCATTGCAGAAATAGGTGCTGCTGTATTTGTAGTCTGATTATTGAAACTTCGATAGAAAATATATCCTCCCATCGCCAAAATGGCGAGAATACAAACGAGGAGAATAATAATGCCGAAAGCCGATCCTTTCATGATCCGTATTATCATTGTAACAAAGACATATTTATTTGCAATTGACAATCCTCTTCAACAATAAGAAAATATATAAACAACATCTATGAATGAACTGATTGTTGCAACATATAACATTCTCTTTGGAAACAACACTAAACAAATTATTGAGAATATTAAAAAAATGGCCGATGAGGGTGTAAATCTTTTTTGTCTGCAGGAAGTAATTAATAAACCGAATGAAGTATTTATTATCGATCAAATGCTGAAAAGTTTAGGGAAAAATTGGCAGGCAGAATATCACGTAGGAACAGAAAATTCAAAACTCAGTATCGGGACAGCAATTATCTGGGATGCGGATAAACTTAAACTCAAACAGACTGAAAAAATTTTATTGCCGAAAATAAAAAAGTTCGATATCAATGAGAATTTATTTTATAAAATTATCGGTCATGCACCCTTCCCTCTTCAACGCAGAGCAATTGTATGCTATTTATCGATAGACCAAACTCTTGTTCGCGTCACATGTCTCCATGCAGACAATGTAGGAGGGCCAAAGCATCGCTTAAAACAAATACGATATGTAACATCGTGTATGCAAAAGCTGAGACCGGTGGATCATGAAATTATATGTGGAGATTTTAATACCTTCGATTTATTGAAAACAGGTTATGAAAAACGATTATTACACAAAATTTTTGGTGAAAAATTCATTGACGCGTCCGAAGGCCTTGGATGGACTTCAGATATTCAGCGACTTGATTTCCGCACGAGTATGAAAATATTTTCTTGGTTTATAAAAACATTTCGAGTTCACATCAGACGGAAACTTGATTATATTTGGGTAAAAAACTTTGAAGTTGTATCTTGCCGAAAATGGGATTTACCAGGTTCAGATCATCTTCCATTAATCGCAAAACTTACAATAAACTAACCCACAAAAAACCCCTGCACAAAAAAGGCAATCAAGACAATGTGCATGATAATAAAACAAACAAGCATAGCAACTTTAATAAAAATATTTTTCACTTCAGCCATACGGATAAAAAAGGAAATTGAAAGAAGGGCATATCTCGGAATCGATGAAAATGTACCTGTTAATGTAGGAAGAAGAATATTGCATAATGAAAATAGATTGAGTCCAAACAGTGACGCTTTCTCGTTTTTTTTGTTTTCCCAAAGCTTTACAAGATCATAAATCAGCATTCCAAAAACTAATGTAAAAGCAGAAAATTCAGTAAATGAAACGAAATACAAAAAGTCATGATTTGCAGTCAAAAATATTTTTATATAACGGAAATAAACTTGTGGCAATAAAATAAGATGAGTTGAACGCTGAGCTCCGAAATCAGGCTGAACATGATAAAAAATAAGTGGGTCTTTTGTATAAATATATGAATAAATCATATACATTACCAAACCGAAAACCGGAAAAAGTAAAAGAAGTAATTTTTTCAACAATGGCAAAATTCGAATTTTTGTAAGATTTTTCTTAGTAAACGGATACAACAGAGATAGTTTTGTTCCATAGAGATAAGTAAATAAAATTAAAATTGTAAAAATTCCGGTAAGCCGCGTGAGTGCAGAAAAAAAGGCAAAGATAATCGCATAACCTATCTTTTTCTTTTCAATAAAATATACCACTCCTACAATAAGTAAAAACATAAGAGATTCTGTATAAGTTGAGCTAAAGAAAAATGAGGTCGGAAAGAATAAAAGGAAAAGCAGCACCCAAAAAATTGTTTGTCTACTTTTGCCTATAAGCTGTAGATATTTGTAAAAAAAATATAAACCTCCAAGGAAAAAAATATGAGATAAAATAAACCCTGTCCAAAAATATTGAAAGAGAAACGCAGGCGAAAATATATGAACAACAAGAGGATATAACGGAAAAAAGGCACGGTCATACCAATTGTAGCCTTCTTTTGCCAAACGCAAATAATGTACTCCGTCAAAATTCGCAAATGAAACTAAAAACGGAGGTACTTGGATTTGTGGATAGTAGTGAGTATATACGCGATGGATCCCGTAAAAGTCTTTGGCAGGATATACTAAATAGGTGACAAAAGAAACTGCAAGATCAAAAACAACAAATATAAGATACAGTATCCAAAGCATAAAACTGACAAACTCTTCCTATATAGTATAAAACTTTTTCTTCTCAAGAGGAATAAGCTATTCTTTTTTCAAAGAAGATACTTCGCTTTCTGTAAGTCTACGAAACTGTCCTTCACGCAGATTGCCAATATTGATCGGACCGAATTTTATCCGCGCCAGTTCTAAAAGTTTAACACCAACTGTTTCACACATTCTTCTGATCTGACGGTTTCTTCCTTCATGAATAGTCATTTCAAGAAACGTTACTCTATTGGCAGTCTTAAGTATGGTGACCTTCGCAGGATAGGTGATCCCATCATCCAGTAAAACTCCATGACGCAAAGCGTTTAGTTGAGCTTGATCAATATTCCCCTCAATACGTAATCTATATACTTTGTCGACGTGATACTTGGGATGGATCAACAGATTGGTCAACTCACCGTCATTTGTCAGAATAATCAAACCCGTTGTGTCTTTATCAAGCCTTCCTACTGGGTAAATCCGTACTTTTGTTGGGATAAGAGATGTAACATTTTTGCGGCCAAACTCGTCTGCTGTTGTTGAAACAATTCCTTTTGGCTTGTTCAGCAGATAATAAACAAGTGTTGGCGGAAGGATCTTTTTGCCGTTTAACCTGATATCATCAAGTTTTGGATCAATACGAAAACCTGACTCTTTAATTCTTTGCCCATTGACGGTCACGATCTGCTGTTTTAACAAAAGTTTTATTTCCCTTCTTGATGCAACACCCAGATTTGCCAAATATTTATTTAAACGAATAGTAATATTCTCCACATGCTAATTATATCAATAGATGAATTATTTGGATCATGTTATACTTTAGATAGGTGAAAAAGGTAACCACACAATCACTTGTTGGAAAACTAATCCTCACTGCAACTATTCTTGCAAGCGGCATGGCCTTTCTTGACAGTACTGTCGTCAATATCGCTATTCCCACAATTCAAACCAAACTCAATGCAACAATAACCGGTATCCAATGGATTGTTAATGGATACACACTTATGCTTAGCTCGCTTATTTTGATAAGCGGTGCTCTTGGAGATAGATTTGGAAGAAAACGGGTTTTCAGCATTGGTATTGGCGTTTTTATCACAACTTCCTTTCTTTGCAGTATTGCCCAAACGATTACCCAACTGGAGATATTCCGAGCACTGCAGGGAATTGGCGGTGCAATGATGGTGCCAGGAAGTCTGAGTATTATTAACATCGCATTTGAAGAAAAAGTTCGTGGTAGAGCAATCGGTCTTTGGTCGGGTTTTGCAGGTGGAGTTGCAGCTCTTGGACCACTTGTAGGAGGCTGGCTTGTCCAAACTTTAGGTTGGCCAGCAATTTTTTATATTAATATTCCTCTTGGACTTATTGCTCTTTTGATAACCGCCAAGTATGTCCCTGAAACGCGCAATCATGAATCAACAAAGATTGATCTTATGGGAACAATTCTCATTTTTCTTTCGCTTCTTGGCGTCTGCTATGGATTAATTTCTGTTTCTGATTTGGGCTGGGGCAATCCAGCTATTATTGCGAGTCTGGTAATTGGAGTGCTTGCTTTTATCTCTTTTATTATTGTCGAGAAAAAAGTAAAAGAACCCCTTGTGCCCTTTGGAATTTTTAAATCATCTTTAGTGACAGGCGCAAATCTCGCGACATTATTTTTATATTTTGCTTTAAGCGGTGTCATCTTTTTTCTTGTCCTCAATTTTCAACAAGTGCAACATTATTCACCAATATTTGCTGGTCTTGGAATGCTACCCACAGTTCTTCTCATAACGTTCCTGTCGGGAACTGGCGGGACAATTGCCGATAAGATAGGTCCAAGGCTGCCAATGATACTAGGGCCACTTATTGTATCTGTGGGGATGGCCTCACTTATTTTGCCTGGCAAAAATGCAAATTATTTTATTCAATTTCTCCCCGGGCTAGTTCTTTTTGGGTTAGGAATGTCTCTAGTTATTGCACCTCTTACAAAATCAGCTTTGGCTGTTGATGAAAAATATTCAGGTGCAGCATCAGGAGTAAATAATGCAGTTGCCCGTGTTGCGGGACTTCTGGCGGTGGCACTTTTGGGAGTTATTGTTTTATCAGTTTTTAAAGCAGATCTTGCCAAAAAAATTGACACTTCAGTAATGCAGCCTTCACAAAAACAGGCAATTATGGTTCAGCAAAACAAATTGGGAGGTATTGAAATGCCTGCAAATTTCACTCCTGAGGCGAAAATGACTGCGCAAACAGATGTGGAAGACTCATTTATCCATGGCTTTCGGTGGGCGATGGCTATTAATGCACTTCTGGCATTTACAAGCGCTGTGATCTCCTTTTTTACTATTAAAAACAAAAAATAATTGGTCTTATAGCCAACTTGCTATTTTTAAAAAAATTAACTATCCTAAATCTATGATGAAGATAGTCCTCCAATCTATTTTTGGTGCAATTCTTGCAGTTACTGGTGTGTATGTGATGTATTTGTATATTATCAGCATAAATACTCATACAAATGTGCTTTTTCTTGTCGGATCAATTATTCTTCTAGGAGGAGCTGTTTTTTTATTTATAAAAGCAGGCAAATCGGATAAAATGTTTATTTCAAAGATGCCGACCATTAAGCCACTTGAAGAGGCTTCTTCTTCGGAGACTTCGCTCGCCAGCAGATTGGAAAAAAATAATGCAATGATGGGAGATTGGAAAAAGACAAATGAAACAAAAGACCGCTTGAGGATGCTTGAGATACAAGCCTCCGCCGATACAAATCCTGAAGGCTAAATGCAATAAGGGTAGTATCTTTATTTCATTTCGGGTAAAGTAAAATCACTTTTTACCAATTCCAGCTTTGATCGATAGTATGGAAATATAAATATTATGCATTATTTTGCATGGAGTAAGAGAATACAAAGCTGTTATCTGCAACTGTCACCAATACACCTGCATCTTTACCTTCCCACTGATACACTGTCGCGTTCGTCTTGCCATCTCCATTATCTGTAGTTGTCAGTTGCCCCCTCGGCATAGAGGAAGCTAGTTCTTTACTTAGTAAGGCTTTAAGAGCTTGAGAAGTAAGTTGACTTCCTGTATGAAAAGTAACTAGTACATCTGTACTATTAGGCCCTCCCGGAAAAGACACAACGGAAATATCTTCCGGATGTCCTCGGAGAGAAGCTATCATATCCACTTGTGTCTGCTGAGGAGAAACTATCAATTGTGAAGCACTGGCTCTATCATGTAAGGGATCAAAGATAACAGGCTGTGAAAGAAATCTTTCGTTTAATTTTGTTATCACATTTGCTGCTTCTGTTATAATTTTTTCCCCATCCGTTCCAGTTACCTCCCTGTCAATCGGAGGTGATGGTTTCACTTCGACTTGGGTAATTCCGGGATTACTTTTTGCTGCCTCATTGCTGGCAACAGAATGGGGCCTCATGCCAGCATATAAGAGAACTCCTATTGCTGTTGCTGCTAGCCCTACAGTAGCACCTGTGGCAAGCCTCGTTCTTTTCGGAAAACGTGGCAAACGGGAAATAAGATTATCTAATCTCCCTGACCCAGCATCTGGTCCAATAACATCCTCTGATCCTCCCGTCCATCCCATATCAATTTCAGGAAGGGTGTCGCCTTTCGAAGTCTTTAGTCCGAAAGTAGCTATTCCTTGTAGCCCTTTCGGGCTTTGTCCGGGAATCTCTCCGATATGTCTCATAGTACAACTACACGCCAAAATAGTATCATGTTAATAGTAATTGCTATAAGTAAATATTTTGTAAGAATACAGTAAGTATATTATAATAAAGTATGTCTCTTCGAACTTTTTTTACCAACGAAAAAACATACAAAATCTTGCTGAAAATATAATTTAAAACTTGCGGTACTGCCAAACGGAACACACAGATTCCCTCTTAAATTGGCCCAAGAGACCGTGGGCCTCTTGAAATGATATAATTGTATATATGAGAAATACTGTTGTCCTAGGAGTTGGCAGTGGCATTGCTGCTTATAAAACTCTCACACTCATTAAAGAACTAAAAGAGCAAGAGATCGATGTTTTTGTTGTTATGACAGATAAAGCGACAAAAATGATTGCTCCTGCAGAGTTTGAGAAAGCTTCGGGCTATCCTGTTTATATAGAACTTTTTGAAAAAAACTTTGATTATAAAAAAGTTTTGGAAGAACGCGTTGTTGAGCATATCGCACTTGCTGACAAAGCTGATGTGATGATTATTGCACCTGCAACGGCAAATGTTATCGGAAAACTAGCACATGGTATGGCTGATGATTTTTTAACAACCATAGCGCTCGCCGTAACAGCACCTGTCATTATTTGTCCCTCGATGAACGTGAATATGTGGCACAACCCCGTTGTTCAAGAAAATATTATGAAACTGAAAAAAATCGGATATCACATTATTCATCCAGCAAAAGGTATGCTTGCCTGCGGGTATGAAGGAGTGGGAAGATTAGCAGAAATTTCGAAAATCAAAGAAGAAATTCTGAAAAAACTCAAAACCGCAGAGTCACTAAAAGGAAAAAAAATTGTCATTACAGCCGGCGGCACTTCAGAAAAAATAGACAGTGTACGTTTTATTGCGAACCGCAGTTCAGGGAAAATGGGAATTGCTTTAGCCGAAGCCTGCTACGAACGGGGAGCTGAGGTATTGCTTCTTCGGGCCAAAAATTCAGTTGAGCCGCGATATCATATAAATGAAAAAGTTTTTACAACGACCGATGAACTCTTACACTTAATCAAAGAAAATATAAAGGAGTATGATATTTGCTATCATAACGCTGCTGTTTCGGATTTTACTGTCAAAAATAAAACAGAAGGCAAACTTTCTAGTAGCGAAGACATAACACTTTTATTGGAACCACAAACAAAAATACTTGAAGAAATTAAAAAACTTAATAAAAAGATAAAACTTGTTGCTTTTAAAGCAGATTATGAATCAAATTTAGAAAAACTCAAATTGGCTGCACAAGATAAATTATATAAGTCAACTGCAGATGCAGTTGTCGCCAATGACATCAGTAGAACAGATAGGGGATTTGAGTCCGAAAATAACGAGGTTTTGATAGTTCTTAAACATGGAAATGAAAAACATTTACCGCTTGCTTCTAAAAAAGAAATTGCCGAACAAATTGTTGACTATATAAATACTTCAATCTAATATTTTTTGCAATTGCTCTTTTATTTTTTCTTCGCCAACAAAATCATTTCGTAAAACTTCATGAGGAATATGAGCTGATTCAAAGATAGCAGCCATCTTTTTCACGTATTCCGCATCAAGTGTATATTCTTTTACCTGAATAGTAATCTTTTCGCGCAACTCCTCTGGTGCCTGAATCAAAACAAATTTTGCACTCGGAAATACATCTAAAAACTGTTTCCGGTATTTTTCCTTAATGAATGTTTGAGAAACGATTAATTTGTCGTATTGCTGCATTAATCTTTTGACACTTTTTGTTAAGTTATAAAAAAAAGCATCCCGCATATCATCCGTAACAATGGTACTATTTTGAAAAGCTTCATGCAACTGCGGGGTAAGATCGTTATCGCCATCATAAAAATGATAATCGAAGTATTTTTGTGCAACTTTTCCTGCAAAAGTTTTACCTGCACCGGGAAGACCGAAGAAAACAAAAAGTTTCATTGAAAATTATTTGCGGCGTTTTTCTGCCTTTTTAGCAAGCATTTCTCGCTTTGCAGCAAGCCTCTTTTGTGTTTTATGAGGACGAATTCTATTTTTATTCTTACTTCCAACTCCGGTATTTCTTTTTGCCATATACTAATTATACACTATGCACAACTATATTATCAATAAGTCTTGTCTTGCCAAAAAAAACAGCTAAACTAACTAATGTATTTTTCTTAATATTTTCTACTTCATCAAGTGTATCTGGATCGGCAAGACTGATATAGTCGACAACACCGACAGACTTCTTAATAAAATCATTCATCTCTTTTTTAACACTTACCGGATTTCGTTCTCCTTTTCTAATTAATTCTTCAGCTAACTTCAAGGATTGGAACAAAATCGTTGCCTCTTTTCGTTCTTTTTCTGATAAATAGACATTGCGGCTACTCATCGCTAAGCCATCCTGTTCTCGGATAGTCGGACCCACAACTATCTCAACAGGAAACTGTAAATCTGAAACCATTTTTTTCATAATAACGACTTGCTGTGCATCTTTTTGTCCAAAATAAGCTTGCTGCGGCTGAATGATATTAAATAATTTTGCAACTATCGTTGCAACTCCCTGAAAATGTCCTGGTCTACTTTTGCCTTCCAATTTTTTTGACAAACTTTCAATCGTTATATATGTCGCGAAATTTTCAGGATACATTTCAGAGACATTTGGCAAAAAAACTGCATCGATATTTGCGTCTTGGAGAAGTTGTAAATCTTTTTCTGTGTCTCTTGGGTATGAAGCAAAATCTTCATTTGGCTGAAATTGTTTTGGATTCACGAAAATACTTACGACAACATGGTCATTTTTCTTTTTTGCAAGCCGCACCAAACTTAAATGTCCGTGGTGCAAATAACCCATCGTAGGAATAAATCCCACTGTGCCAGACATTTCTATTGTTAATTTCCGCATTTCGTTAATTGTTTTTATTACTTTCATAGCACCGCATTTTGTTTCATCGCTTCTACTGCCTTATCTCCCATCCGTTCATAAATAGTAAATTTTCCTCCGATAACGCTGATGAAATTTATAATTCCTTCCTCTTTGTGATTAATAACGCGAAAAGATCGTGATATATCTCTACCATCTGAGAAATCGGTTATCGAAAATAGCGGACGAATACCAGCATACATCGTCTCCACAGGATGCTTTGACATTCCCGGAATCAACAAATCTCCCTCGCGGTTAAGAATTTCGATCTCGTCTTTTTCTATTTGAAAATTATCGACATCATTGGTTTTTTTTGATGTTGTTCCAAAAATTGTATGGGTACTTGTCGGGACAACGATGTCTCCATTAGAAGGTTTGTGACAGCGATTGAGTACAGATTTGCATAAAACATCTTTGTAAACAATAAGCGCACCTCGATAAGGAACGACTCCAATTGAAACACCTGCCAGTTTCCCAATACTCGCAGACCACGCACCCGCTGCATTAATAACAAAACCACAAAAAATAGTATGTTGCTGGCCATCGCTATCTTGAATGATTACTGCTTCTATTTTTTTATCTTTCTTTTGAAAGCTTACAACTTTATGATGTGTTAACAACTTTGCGCCAAATTCTTGTGCAAGACGTTTATTGATATCAAGAGTTTTTCTGCCATCAATAAATCCATCAGGCACCCAAAGGGCTCTTTTGACTAATTTTGTAACATAAGGTTCTTTTTTAAAAAATTGCCCGATATTTTTTTCGACAATGGGAATACCAATTGTTTTACATGAAGCAACAAGCTTTTCTGAATAAGCAACATCATCATCGGTAATCGCCAGAAAATATCCGCCTGTTTGCCTTATCGCCCTTCTAATTAAAGAAGATTTTGAAGATAACGCTCGATTTTCAAGATAACATTCTTTTGCTGCAACAGGATCATTTACTGCATATCGTGCACCGCTATGAAGTAATTCATGAAAATGTCCGCTGGTTCCAGAACCAACTTCATTTTGTTCAATAAGAATTACACCAAAACCCATTGCAGCAGCTTTTCTTGCAATACCTATCCCAGTAATACCACCGCCGATTACTGCCAGATCAAAAGTCCTTAGTTTTTTCATTTATTTATTATACATTACTGAAGAGTCAATAATTGAAGAAAATAAATTTTATTTACTGTGAATATATTCAGTAAGCTGTAGTAAATTTTTGACAGGCGTATTCGGAAGAACTCCATGACCGAGGTTAAAAATATAACCTTCTTTTTTTGGCAATGAATGAAACAACTGATCAACACGTTTTTTACAGTATGAAAAATCTCCAAGTAAAAGAGCAGGATCCAAATTCCCTTGTACTGCTTTTTTATCACCGATTACTTCCCATGCTTTTGCCAGTGGTATTCGCCAGTCAATACTTATTACCTCACAATCGACAGATGAAAATTCAGAAAGCATTCCCGCCGTATCTGTGCCGAAATGAATGCGCGGAATGGCATTTTTTTTGAGTGCTGAAAAGATTTTTTTGCTGTGTGGTAAAACAAACTCTTCATAGTCCTGTGCACTTAAACATCCAACCCAACTGTCGAAAAGCTGAATTGCATCAACGCCTGCTTTGCTTTGCGACTGAAGATAAACAATAATTAAGTCACTTAATTTTTCCATTAATAAATTCCACGCTTTTTGCTGTTGGTACATAAATGCTTTTGTTTTAAGAAAATTTCTTGTTGGTTTGCCTTCAATTAAATAGCTTGCTAGAGTGAAAGGAGCTGCGGAGAAACCAATCAGCGGCACTTTAGTTTTTAGCTCTTTCTTTAAAATTGTAATAGTTTCAAGGAGATAGGGGATATCCTCTCTGGGTGTAAGTTCACGAAGTTTTTTAACATCGTTTACCATCTGAAGTGGTTTATTAATAACAGGACCGATACTTTCAATTATCTCTAAATCTACACCAATGCCAATAAGCGGGATCATAATATCTGCATACAAAACAGCAGCGTCAACACCGAGAATATCCACTGGCTGGAGCGCAATTTGTGCAGATAATTCAGGAATACGGACAATATCTAAAATGTTTCGATCTCCTTTTAATTTTTTGTACTGGGGAAGATATCTGCCAGCCTGTCGCATATACCACACAGGAGTATAGTCTGTTTTTTTCCTAAAACACGCATCGAGAAAAGTTGTATTCATAGAAATTCGATTATTTCATCAGGTGTTTTATAAATACAGGTAAATATCGGTGTATCTTTTAATGTATATGCCCGTACTTTATCCGAACGAAGTTCTATCACCAAACTTTGAAATGCAGATAAATCATCCATTTCATACGAAACAATAAATTCGCTATTATCAACACCATAAGCATACAGCAACAATTGTTCAATCTGTGGATATTTTTTGCCGACCATGACATGCCCTCCCATTAACTTCCTCCGGGTCTCAAAATCCAGCAAGTACCATTCTATCGTTTTTGTAAAAGGATAAATAACAAGATACTTCCCACCCTTTCTCTCAGTATGCAAATGACCTGTTGCATGAGAAGAATATTGCGTTTGCCGTGTCATGCCAAAAAGAGTATGTGAAATTTTTAAATATTCTCCCAGTTTTGTATGCAAGAGAGCATTGAGATAATTTTGAATTTCTTCCGGTGAATCTGCTTGCATCCAAAGCAGCATAACTGTATATGCTTTTAACCCAAGGGTGGCATATGAGTATGCTATAACTTTTTTCTTTTTTTTCAATTCTTTCACAAATGCTTTTTTGTAATTTTCTTGTTTCGTGAAGGACAAATCATGAAATGAATGTCTGATGGAGAAAAAGACGTAGTTATGATAAATCATATAATTATTATAGTATATTTTCCTTTATTTTTGCGATAATGCCATCCATAGTAAATCGCTGTGCAATATGAACTTTTTTAAATCCGTTTTTTTTCAATTTTTGAGCTGTGACAGGCCCGATTGAAAAAACAGGAAGTGAAAAAAGAAAATCTTGTCCCTCCATACTTTTGATATTTTTTAAAAATCCTTCCACTGTCGAAGGACTTGTAAAAATAATGCCTTTTATTAATTCTTCTTTTATTAGCGTTTCAAATTTTTTATTTTTTTGTTGTAGTAATACTGTTTTGTAGATAGGAAGATCTGTCACTTTTGCTCCTTTTTCGCGCAAGTGTTTTATAAGAAGTGGGTCTGCGATATTTGCACGCGGCATAAAAATTTTTTTCCCTACAAAAGCAGGTAATTCTTTTGCCAAATCTTTTGTCGTAAATTGCGACGGAATAAAATGAACAGGCAAGCGATATTTTTTTACTTCCTCTGCTGTTTTGGGACCAATTGCTGCAATCTGTTTTTGCAAAAGCGCAGATACAGAAATACGTGCATCAAGAAGAGCTTCTATAAAAAATTTGACACCGTTTTTACTTGTAAAAACAATCCAATCACATGCATCGATTTGCTGAAGTTTTTCTTTCATTTTCGGTGTTATTTTTACTTTAGTTATAGTAATTGTAGGATAAGAAAAAGTCACATAGCCCAGTTGTTCTATCTGAGTTTTGAAAATGTTATTTTCATCTTCAGGACGGGTAATGACAATATATTTTTTAGTCTTATACCAAGGGCTTTTTTGTAAAAGAAGTTTTGCAAGTTTTTTCCCTGTTGTTGCCGGTGTGGCAGAATTACCACTGATTGAATCTTTAACAATATACTTTCCATCTTCTGATCCCACCATTCCATAAAGAATAATTTTCTCTTTTGTAATATGAGCATATGCTCCGATAGGAAGTTTGCATCCTGTTCCAAAAACATGTGAGAATGCACGTTCGGCTTTTACTGCGGCTATTGTTTTTTTGTGATTTAATTTTTTCAAAAGAGTCAGCAGCGCTTTGTCATTTTTTCTCGCAACCACTGCCAATGCTCCCTGACCAGGAGAAGGGACAATATCTACGGGTTTAAAATATTCGGTAATGTTATCTTGAAATCCCAACCGTTTCAGTCCAGCAACCGCGAGAAAAATTCCATCATATTCACCAGCTCCAAGTTTTTTCAATCTTGTATCTACATTACCCCTGATACTTTTGATAACAAGATCTGGCCTTTTATGTAGTAATTGGGTTTTTCGTCGGACACTATCAGTCCCTATAATTGCATTTTTTTTTAATTTTTCAAACAGGAGATTATTATTTGAGACAAGCGCTTCGCGAGCATCTTCACGCTTGGGAATTGCCGCGATTGTTAGTTCTTTGGGAAGCGTTTCTGGAATATCCTTTAGACTATGAACAGCAATATCTATTTCACCTTCAAGAAGTGCTTTATCTAGTTCTTTGGTAAACCATCCTTTTCCGACACTATCCAAAGGAACAGGACTCATATTAGAATCTCCGGTGGTTTTTATAATTTTAACGGTAATTTTTGAATGAGGAAGGAGAGGTTGCAGTTGCTGTTTAATTAACTCTGTCTGGATAAGAGCAAGTTTACTCCCTCTTGCACCGATAATAATTTGTTTTAAGCTCATGCAATTTTCTTTATCTTACAAGATAAAGTGAAAAAAAGAAAGTTCGAGTTGCAATATAAAGCTTAACACGATAAGATAACTGATATGTCAACTTTTCCGGTCATGCGTCTTCGCCGTCTCCGTACCAATCAGATGCTTCGTGATTTGGTTTCTGAAACAAAATTATCAATAGATTCTTTTATTTATCCCTTGTTTATCTCAGAAGAGATCACCTCACCCAAAGAAATTTCAGCAATGCCCGGCATCAAACAATGGACAATCCAAAGTGTAGCAAAAGAAGCAGAGCGTGCTTACAAACTTGGCATTCCAGCGGTTCTCCTTTTTGGAATTCCCAATAAAAAAGATAGTGTTGGATCGGAAGCATACAACAAAAACGGCGTTATTCAAAAAGCAATTAAAAAAATCAAAGAAAAAACACCTGAATTGCTTATTATTACTGATGTGTGTTTATGTGAATATACCGATCATGGACACTGCGGTATTATTCAAAATAATACGATTCAAAATGATCCTTCTCTTGCTCTCCTTTCTCAAATGGCAATATCTCATGTGCAGGCAGGTGCAGATATGGTGGCACCGTCGGACATGATGGATGGGAGAGTAGGGATAATACGAAAACTTCTTGACGAACATGGATTTATTGAAACGCCGATCATGGCATATTCATCAAAATACGCATCTTCATTTTATGGCCCATTTCGTGAGGCAGCACAATCAACTCCGCAATTTGGCGACAGGAAAACATACCAAATGGATCCAAGAAATGTACGTGAAGCAATCCGTGAGACAAAACTTGATATCAAAGAAGGAGCAGATATAATTATGGTCAAACCTGCAATGGCATACATGGATGTAATTCGGAGAGTAAAAGAGACATTCGATTTGCCACTTGCTGCATATAATGTTAGCGGAGAATACTCTATGATAAAAGCAGCTGCAAAAAATGGCTGGATCGATGAAAAAAAAGTTGCCATGGAAGTTTTAACAGGCATAAAGCGCGCAGGAGCCGATATAATCATCAGCTATTTTGCACCACAAGTGGCACTATGGCTGGAAGAAAAGTAATTAACTAAATAGTAAAGCGAAGTACAAAAAATCTATGAATATTTTTGTTATCCTCATGACTTATGGTTCGCCAAAAACGCTTTCCGAAGTCCCGCACTATTTAAAAAATGTATACGGAGGAAAAGATGCTCCCATTGAAACGATTAAAGAATTTCAAAGAAGATACAAAGTTATCGGCGGTTCACCACTTGTCAAAATCACACAGCAGCAAGCAATAGCACTTGAAGAAGAGTTAAACAAACAAAAAACCGGATCAATGTTTCATGTCGCCGCAGGAATGCGATTTTCAGATCCATTTATTGAAGATGTCATCAAAAATCAAGCTGAAGATATGGACGCAATTGTTGGGATTATCATGTCTCCTCAATATTCACCGATCATTATGAGCGGATATGTCAAAGAATTAGGAAATGCAGTTGCAAAACTTATAAGAAAACCACTTACCTTAAAAACAGCAACCGACTGGCACCTTCAGCCATTTTTCCTGCAGGCAATGGCAGAAAAAGTACAAGAAGCACTCGATACTTATCCACAGGAAGTAAGAGACCGCGTACCGGTACTTTTTTCGGCGCATAGCATGCCAAAACGGGTGATTGATAAAGAACCTGACTATATTAATGATTTGAAAGAAACAGCAGCTGAGATTGCAAGAATTGCCGATCTTAAGAAAAAAAGATGGCTGTTTTGTTATCAAAGCGCAGGACATACGCCTGAAGAATGGCTCAAACCGGATTTTGCGGATATCATGCCAGACTTAAAGGCAAAAGGAGAAACACATGTTCTTATTGCACCTGTGCAATTTCTTGCAGATCATCTAGAAATTTTATATGACGTCGGCATTGGAGCCAGGGAGCAAGCAGAAAAGCAGGGGATTGCATTTAAACGAACAGAATCACTGAATACCTCGCCGCTATTTATCAAAGCATTGGCAGAAGTAGTAAAAACAACACTGGAATAAACAAATTCATACCAAAACTTTTAATTTGGATGCTATATTTATAACAGCTGTAATAACAATAAAATTTTACATATGAATATTTGCACACATTTAAAAAAAGTCAATAAAAAGATTAAACCAAACACACCTGATGGATGTGAGGAATGTTTGAAAATGGGAGACACATGGGTTCATCTCCGTTTGTGTCTCGCGTGCGGACACGTAGGCTGCTGCGATAACTCAAAAAATAAGCACGCAACCAAGCATTATCACAAAACAAAACACCCAGTTATCAAATCTTTTCAGCCAGGTGAAGACTGGATCTATTGCTATATTGATGACCTCATGGCAGAATAAGGGTAGGTTGAAATAACATAAAGCCATGCCGACATTATTCGCAGCCAGTTCAAATACTAAAAACACGAACAGCAAAATAAAAGACAACAACACTGTTTCTGCCGAACATCTGCTGCTCTCACATATAACAATCTACCGAAGTGGTGTAATTTTAGTCGCCTATCTTATTGTTTTGGAACTAATTTTCCTCTTCATCAATTTATTGATCCGCTTTCCTTTGAGCTTTTTTGTGGCGTCTGTGAACGCAAACACACTTTTTACTCTTGGCAATACTTTATATATCGGACTAACACTCGTAAAAATATTTTTCATGTTGTTAATTGTTACTCAATGGCTCGAAAATTATTATGAAATACGTCCTGGAAAAATAATTTACAAATCAGGCTTTTTTAAACGCCAAGAAAGAGAATTTGATTGTCCAGATATTGCAAAAATAACTCTTTCCGAAGATTTTTGGGGTCGATTTTTGCATTTTGGAACTATTACGATCTATGCCAAAATTAACAATGATTCATTTACTCTCTCAAATATTCCCAACCCTCATCGGAATCTAAAATTGATTCAAAAAGCAGTAAACAGTAAACGAGTCGATATTACCTTAACAGATGAATTAATTGAGGATGAATAATATATGGCCTAATTTACCATATGAAGATTGGAAAGATAGTCTGAATACTCTTCACTTATGGATGCAAATAGTTGGCAAACTAAAACTTGAACAAAATACTTTTATCAATCATTGGTGGGAAGTTGCATTTTTTCTTACCGCCCGCGGAATTACAACAGGGCTCATACCATACAAAAATAAAACCTTTGATGTAACTTTTGATTTTGTCGATCACAAACTAATTATCTCTGTCAGTAATGGAAAACAAAAAGTACTCAAACTAAAGTCACAAGCAGTAAAAAATTTCTACAGAGAATTCATACAAGCACTTTTGGATCTTGGAATTAATATAAAAATCAACACAAGACCGTCTGAAATAACTAATCCCATACAGTTTACAAGTGACACAATACATAAAAGTTATGATAAACATGCAGTCAGCAATTGGTGGCGGATACAACTACAGGTTAGCTCGATATTAGACAAGTTTCGAAAAAACTTTAGAGGAAAAAGCAGCCCTGTATTTTTTTATTGGGGCTCATTTGATCTCAACACCACAAGATTTTCCGGAAAAAAATTGCCAAATAAAACGATTTGGCCAGAGGGATATAGTTTTATGCATTATGCTGAAAATGAGGAAAATTTTGCTGCAGGATTTTGGCCAGGGGATGAACGCTTTCCCCATCCTGCTTTTTATTCATATATTTATCCCGCACCAAAAGACTGTGAATCGATAAATACCGGTCCTGAATTTTCTTATTTTAATAACAAATTATCAGAATGCATTCTTCCATACGAAGAAGTCAGAAAAATAAAAAATCCTAAAAATGAAATTCTTAATTTTTATGAAACGACTTACCGAGAATTTGCAAAACTTGCCAAGTGGGATATCAATGAATTCAAAACAGCAGTTCCAAAAAAATATAAATAGTCTTGTTATACTTGATTATAACGAAAACATTTTGTCTGGTGATCATTTGCCATACCAACAGCCTGCATAAATGCATAACATATCGTGGGTCCAACAAATTTACAGCCTCTTTTTAATAAATCTTTACTGATTATCTCTGCTTCTGTTGTTTTTGCAGGATATTCACTAAGTGACTGATAAGAATGCTTGATAGTTTTATCATTTACAAACTGCCAAATATAGGCATCAAGACTTCCAAATTCTTTTTGTATTGCAAGAACAGTTCTTGCATTTTGAATTGCCGCATTTATTTTCAACTTATTTCTCACAATTCCTGGATTATCAAGCAACTTTTTTATTTTATCTGCATCATACTTTGCAATTTTTGTAATATTAAAATTATCAAAAGCCTTTTTATAATTTTCTCTTTTTCTTAATATTGTTGTCCATGAAAGTCCTGCCTGTGCTCCTTCTAAAATCAGAAATTCAAATAATGTTGCATCATAATGAACAGGAACGCCCCACTCTTTATCATGATATGCAATCATAAGAGGGTCACTTCCAACCCATTCGCACCGTGTACTATCTGAAGACATACAAACAATATATCACAAAAATATAATAATTTGCCGATTTTAATAGAGGAGCATATTGTATATAATCAACTCATCTATGATTAGCTTTACTTTTTTGGGTATTGTTATTATTTTAATTATTTTAGTTGATGCCTTTGAAACTATTATCCTTCCAAGACGTGTGAATAGACGGATTCGACTTTCGAGAATTTTTTATCGAACACTGTGGAATTTATGGAAGAAAGGAAAAAAGCTTTTTAAGTCACCTGACGATACCAAAGTCTATCTGGGAATTTTTGGTCCTCTTTCTCTTATCATTCTTATCACAATTTGGGCAATCGGCTTGATTCTCGGATTTGCACTAATTAATTATGGCTTACAGACCGATATCCAGAGTCCGCATCGAGCGAAAGATTTTATCACCTATTTTAATTTAAGTGGTGCTATCTTTTTCCCTGTTGGATTGGCAGATACATATCCACTACAAACATTTGGTAAATTCCTCTCTGTTATTGAAGGAGGAATGGGGTTTGCGTTTTTAGCAATGGTAATCGGATATTTACCGGTTTTATATCAAGCTTTCTCGAGAAGAGAAGTGAACATCAATTTGCTAGATTCTCATGCAGGATCTCCTCCAAGTGCGTTATATTTAATTCAGCAGTTGGAAAAAGAAAACGTTAGTCAAGAATTAAAAGATCAACTCGAAAAATGGGAGAGATGGTGTGCAGAACTTTTGGAAACTCATTTATCTTACCCTGTTTTGGCCTATTATCGATCACAGCATGACGACCAGTCCTGGATTGCAGCATTATTAATGATTCTTGATCTATCAACTCTTGTTTTGGTGAGTAAAAATAAAGATCTACATAATGCAGCTAAAGCAACATTTGCAATTGCTCGACACGCCGCAGTTGATCTGACTCAGGCTTTTTACCTGCAACCTCATTCAACAGATCATGATAGGCTGTCAAAAAAAGATTTGGCAATACTGAGAAAATTACTAAAAGATTCTCACTTTGCCTTACGAGAAGGCGAGCAAGTCGAAAAAAAATTATTGTATTTACGAGGAATATACGAGCCGCACATGCATGCATTGTCTGACTATTTTCTGATGCCAATTACGCCGTTTATTGTTGAAGGTGAAATAGTAGAGGCGTGGAGAAAAAATATCTAAAATGATAATTACTCTTGTTAAGAGCTGCAATTTTTAAAAGAAAACTGCGTAACAGGACTGTATCCAGAAGTATTGGCAAGTCCGTTGAAGAAACGAATATAATAAATAGTATTCGGCACTACAACTAGCTGTTTTTGATCGCCGGGATATAATAAAAAATCATTTAATCCGTTCAACGAAATACTTCCGTTCATATCCCTTCGATACACAGTAGAAAAAATGTTTGAAGTACTTATCTCAGCATATTGAATTGGCGGATTGACATTACCTCCGTCAATTGTCGTTTCGCTACCGTCATACACATTTGTAATACAAGGCAGCCCATTCACCATAGGTGCCTGAGGAAGTGTCTTTTTGCGATTGCTTGGGTCAGTAAGAAGTGAATTTTTTTTAACAATAGCAGGGGATATCTGTGTTGTCGTGGCATTAAGATTTTGGGTATAAGATAAAACGCCGGAAGAAATTTGTATGGATGGTTTGATACTCTCTTTTGTATTTGATTTCAATATAGGGGGATTTGACGGTTGTGTGTATACATGAAATAATAATATGCCGATTAATACACTTAAACAAAAAAAGCCTATACCAAAAGCTACGTTACTATTATTCATGAAATTAACTAGAATTTGAAACCTGCTATTTTCGTTTCTCTTTAATCTTTTCTAAATAATTCTTATAAGAAGATATGATCAACTCTTTGTCCTTTTGTGTTAATTTACGGACGACTTTTCCTGGAATCCCCATTACTAGAGATTCTGATGGAATTTTTGTGTTTGGCGGTATGAGACTTCCTGCAGCGATAAAACACCAGTCGGCAACTTCAACGTTATCAAGAATTGTGCTATTCATGCCAATGAGGACATTATTGCCGATTTTTGCACCGTGAACAACTGCATTATGTCCTATTGTTACATTATTTCCAATAGTTGTTTTTCCGTGGATGGTAACATTATCTTGAACACTGGTGTTATTACCAATTTTTATCAAACCTTCGTCCGCGCGAATGGAAGCAAATGGCCAAACACTCACCATATCTCCGAGTTCTACTTCCCCTTCAACATTGCATTTTTCATGAAGGTACTGCATTGATTTTATTATAACAAATAACTAGCTAGAGTACTTTAAAACGCATTGCGGACCAGGTAGCATTTAATGAGACTAAAGAAACGCTATCCAAACCATACTCTTTTAACAATTCATGAAGAATATCTCTGTTTAAATCCGTTTCGAGAGCTTTATTTTTTGGATAAGCAACCCAAAGAAGAGCGTTTGGCAAAAGAGCTTTTTTCAGCTTTAGTGCGTCTTTTTGGAGTTCTTGTTTTTTGCTATAAAAAGCCAAGATAAAGTTATATTTTCCCTCCAAGATGGTGTAAATTTTCCTTTCTGAATAAAACTCTGTGTCTAATTCTTTTGGCAGATTGAGTACTGCTGCCGCATACTCTGATTTTAAAAACATTTTTTCAAGTAGTGTTTTTGTCATGAAAGAAAGTATATCATAAAAATATCTGCAACAATAAACGTAGATTTCTAAAAAATTATAACAGAATTAAATATTCCTTGACAAGAATATTCCTAATATGGTAAATTGTATTTATTATGAATCCTGTTATCTTTAGCGCTCTTGCTGAACCAAATAGATTTCACATTGTTGAATTATTACGAGAAAAGCCGCAGCCTGTAGGTACGATTGCAAACCAACTGCATATGCGACAGCCACAAGCATCCAAACATCTTAAGATACTTGCAGATGCTGGTATAGTAGAGGTTCATCCTATTGCAAATCAACGCATATATAAACTTTCTCCAAAAAAATTTCAAGAAATAGATAAATGGCTTAATAAATATCGGGCAATATGGGAAGATAGATTTGATGCTTTGGAAAAAGTATTAGAGGAAGAAAAAAAGAAGTTTAAAAAATAACATATGGAAAAATCTCATAAAGAATTTACTATCATACGAGTTTTTGATGCTTCACGGGAATTGGTTTATAAAGCATGGACTGATGCAAAAATAGTTGCCAAATGGTGGGGTCCGAAAGGTGTTTTTACTCCAATTTGTGATCTAGATATAAAACCAGGTGGAAAAATTAATATTGTTATGGAAGCAGGTTCAAACCTGGGGGCTGTAAAAGGCATGCAATGGCCAATGAAAGGAGAATTTATCGAACTCGATAAGCCAAAAAAAATTGTTTTTACTTCAAATGCCGTAGATGAGGACAAAGAATTATTTAAATATCGGACGACTGTAACATTTGATGAGAAAGGTGGCAAAACTACAATGACAGTCCATGTGGTTATTAGCAACATGATTTCAGAATCAGAATTTGCAGTTGCAGGAATGGAACAAGGATGGAATTCACAATTTGATAAACTTGTAGAATTTATAAAAAAGGAGGTGAAAAATATGCAAATAGTTGATAAATTCATGATGCTTCAGATAGCAGTCAGCGATATGCCCAAAGCCAAAAAATTTTACACAGACAAGCTGGGTCTGAAGGTTGAAACCGATTATCGACAAGATGATAATAATTGGTGGGTGGCACTTGCTTTGCCGAAAGGTGGGATTACTATTACTCTTACCACGCATCACGCACACATGAAACCCGGGACTATGACATTATACTTTGGAACGTCAGATATTGCGGCAGCCCACAAAGAACTGAGCGACAAAGACGTCAAAGTTAGCGATATTCAAGACCACCTACACGGTCCTGGATCAGGTGTAAAATGGTTTAATTTTAAGGATCTTGATGGCAATCTGATTCACATGGAACAAGTTTAGAAAATAGAATATCTTTTACAATCCTTTGAAGGGCTCTTTTTGAATGACAAACCGTGAGGCGATTTGCGGACTATTTACGCGAGAAATTTTAATCTTCTTACTGAATCTCCTCGACGGGGATCAAAAGCGTCTTCACCATAATTTCTTCCTTTTTTTGTTTTTTCCATCCACATTTGATATTCTAACCCCTTATTTCTATCTTTAATATTAATTATTCCAAAGCGAGCACCTTGCTTACGTGTATACTGGCTTGTCATCGCGTAAGTAATATGTTTTTCATTTACTTCAACAATAATAATAATATGCTTACCTTTCCAATCAGAATGAGTAACTCTTATCATATCTCCTGGTTTTATATCTTTTACTTTCTCGATTCTAATTGTATTCAAATCATTGGTAAGAGTAGCAGCACTCGTTCGTCTTACACGATTTGTTTGCAAAATGAAACGCTCTATTTTTCCAATGACTCCCGGGTAACGAAGAATTAATGTATCAAGACTTTTCTTTTTCTCTTTCTTAAGGTACTGATCAAGCACATGATAGACAAACCCTGAACAATCCACGCCTATTCCCTGTTGAATCATAAAGTCCTCTATGTCTTTTGCTGTGGCTTTTTGTAGATTGAAATGTTCTTTTGCTGCAGCATTGAGAATTAATTCTCTAATCTGTTTTGGCGTACCTTTTCCTCCATAGTTTGCAAACCTATCGGTAACTCCCGCCGATGAAAGTTCTCCGATGGCACGCTTCTCGCCTTCTTTTGAGATAGAGTAGGGGACAGTAATTATTTTTCCGACTATTTCGAAATAAATATACTCATGTGCAAATTGGTACAAACTATTTTTCATTGTAATACAATAATTGTATCAAATATATCATTACTGCACCTTGCTTTTCCACATACTAACACTATAATTATGTTAGTTAACAATATTTGTCAATTATTATGATTCAATTTTCTAGAAGAGAAGACTATGCAATCGTTATTGTAGGGACACTTGCCAATGCTTATGCTAAACGACATGTTCCTCTTTCTGAAATAGCAAACGAGTATGCTATTTCTCAACTTTTTTTACGTAATATTGCGAATGAATTGCGTGAAGCAGGCGTTATCACTGCAACTGAAGGTAAAAATGGCGGTTATGTATTAACACAAAGCCCCGAAAAGATTAAAATGGGACAAATCTTAGGGATTTTTCTTCAAAAGAGGCATGTTACTTGCTGTTCAACAAATAATGATCATACGAAAAATCGTGTATGTCCAAAAGAAAAAAGTTGCGTTGCTGGGAATATTTGGAGAGAAATTAATAAAGAATTTATTGATAAGGTATATAGTCTTTCCCTGCAAGAGTTCCTTGAATATAAAAAAGAAACCCTTAACTAACACTTGATTAGTGTAAGTTATACAAATTATAGTTAAGACATGATAACTACAGCAATTATCGCATTTAGAGAATTCTTAGAAGTATTTTTGATCATTGGATTATTTTTGGGTATTTCTAAAAAGCTAAATCTCAAGAAAGAAACCGAAATAATCATTGCAGGAGCAGTCGGCATAGTACTTTCCTTCACACTTATTTCCATAACATATATCTTTGGAGATTATGCAGCAAAAGTTTTGACTGAACACAATGCCGATGCTTTGGAAAGTTATCTGCTTATTTTCTCCGGTGCATTTATTGTCTATGTTGTCTTTTCTCTACATAAAGTCATGAATAAAAGCAGTCATAAAGCTCTTATTAAGACAAAAGAAAAAATGCAGGGAAATGCCTTTGACGTTTCGCTATTCTTAACCATAGTCTTTCTTGTTTTCAGAGAAGGATTTGAAGTTGCTTTATTTACTGCAAGTACATCTCTTTTTTCTACATTTATACAAAACTTTTTTGGGCTCATTTTAGGATTTTTAGGATCAGGAACTATTGGGTTTTTAACAACAATCGCTTATATAAAAATTTCTCTTAAAAGAGTATTTCAAATCACAGAATATTTTATTATTCTGATTGGAGCATCACTTTTTCAAAATGGTATTACAACCCTTTTAGAAACTCACTTTAATATTTCTTTATCTGATATGGTTTCATTTCATTTAGGATTTTTACCTGATGAAAACACTTTTATAGGTGGGTTTTTACAAAACTTTTTTGGTATAGACAGTGGTCTTAGTTTGATTCGCCTTTTGATTATGGCTGGATATATTGCTATTGTTTATTTCCTTTTTATACGAAAGGCCTATGAAACAAAAAAAGCATAAATCCTCAATTTTTAGGTATTATATCTACATGAATTTTTTGACTCATATCTAAATTCTCTTTTTTGCGAATATCTTTCTTAACAACCAATTGTGCTGATCCATCTGCTCATGGCATGAGGCTAGCTTCCCAACTTGTTTTGCCGATTGTCGCAACAACTCGTATCATGCCATGTTTTTCAAACTGCTTAAGCTTCTGGCGAATACTTTTTGGAACATGAACATACCACCAAGTATCATCTTTATCCATTTCTAATTCAGCAACAAAAGATAATTTTTCCATTGTAAAATAATCTTATTAATAATTATTTGTATATTAAATCAAAATATGATGCTAATGAAACCTCACCGAGCAGGACCTGTTGAAGATGAAGTGGCATTTTGCATTGAAACTGGATAATTATGAAGAAGCCTAAGTAATGGATCAGAAGGTCCAATATCATAGTTGCAAGTTGGCGAATCCTGATCTGATAAAGCCCATGGCATAATTCCGGCTATTCCAGCTTTGAATTGCGCATCCATTTTAGCCTTCAATTCCACAGCTCGAGAAGCAAAACTAGTACAACTACTATTATTCTCTGCTGCTTGAATACCCACTTCTCCTACGATCAAAGGCTTATTGATTAATTTCATTTGGTTGAGTCTTTTCTGTAGACCATTAAACTGATTTCCTGGCATAGGTTGATTATCACTTCCATAATCATGATAACTTGCAACATCAATACCCGAGCTTTCATGGAGATACTGATAATCTTCATACTGTGCACCGCATTGCCCGCTCCCAATAACTCCTGAACCCACCAAATGATTAGGGTCAATACTTTTTATTGTTCCTCCGACAGTATCAAAAAAAGTCCGCAATGCAACTCTTGCAGTCGGTTCGTTACAAGTCAACTGAGAATAACAGGCAGAGCCTTGTGCATCGTGGCAATCTGCTGCTTGAGGTTCGTTCATTGGTTCCCACATTGCAATGGTGGAAGAATTTTTATATCGGGAGACTATTAATGTAACATAATCCAAATAGGGAAGAGGCGTGAGACCATTTCCATAATCATTAAATACATGCGTATATCCTCCAGCATACCATGATTGGTCTTTCCAATGCCCGTCATCACAGGTACCGGATTGATCACCCAACACCAAATCCAATTTGATTCTATCCTTTTTTGCTGTAGCAACAACCCTATCAAGAGCTACCCAATCAATTTGTTTGGTTCTAACATTTGTTGTAATACTGCCTTGAAAAGCCCACATTCGAACCACTGAATTAGGCCGAAGTTGTGAGAAAAGAGCATCCAAATTATCTTCTGTAGCACCGCATCCAGCATTTATGCCTGATTCACCACCAATATTAAATGCGTTAATTCCAGTGAATTGAAATGGTTGTCCATTAAGAGTTAGTTGTGTCCCATTGGCACGGACATACGGGCTTACAGGTATATTTTTATGTAAAGGTATATGAACATATAATTTGATTAGTAAAAAAACAACTAACAATACTACGATATAAAAAATAGTATAGTATAAAAGGTCTGAATGTGTTGAAATTTTTCTCTTCATAATAATTATCTCTGAAGTAATATAATACATTATATTACTGTACTGGCAAACATGACATAATTTGTGTAAATAAATATGACTAAAAAAATGATAAAATATAATAGTAAGGAATTTTCTCTATGTTCTTATTCGTACTTAAGCTATGGAGGTTTCTCAGAGGAAAATGCGAGAAATGTGGGGGAACACTCTGGGCATTTGATTGGAAGAAGTCATATTGTACTCAATGTCACTCCATAGGATAAATTTAGCTTCATTTTTTACATACGATTACTTTCTTAAAAAGTCTTAACGCAATCTTAACACAATTATTACATACACATGATAAGCTATTTACCAGAGAAGCGGGATACTTTCAAAATTAAAAACTCTTCTTATATTTGAGCTATTAAGAACAACAGACACTTCTTTTCGCTTCTAAATACTGTACTAATTTAACGGTTAGAAATCTACAAACTGTACTGCAGTATTGTTTTACGTATTTTTACGAGTTATGAATAATTTGTCTATTATTATACCAACCAAAAATGAAAAGAATAATATTATCCCCCTCATCGAAAGAATCCACAACCGTTTGAGCGCTTCATTTATTACGTATGAAATTATCTTCGTTGATGATCATTCAACAGATGGAACACAAGAGATTATCTCAAGAATGGCGCTACAATATCCAATATCTGGGTATACCAAAAAAGGTAAGATTGGTAAAGCAAATTCACTCATTGAAGGATTTTCTTATGCTAAATACGACCTTCTCTGTATGATCGATGCTGATTTGCAATATCCCCCGGAAGCAATTGCAGAAATGGTTACAAAAATAAATTCAGGTGCAGACATTGTCGTTGCAAACAGAAAAGAACAACACGTAAGCATAATAAGAAAAATTTTCAGTGAAATGTATCGATTCTTTTTTGTTAAGATGCTCCACGGCATCGATCTTGATTCTCAATCAGGATTAAAAGTTATTAAAAAAGAAATTGTTGAACGCGTTCGGATGCAAAAAGGTAAGTGGGCATTTGATTTAACACTCTTAACACAAGCAAAAAATGCAGGATATCGTCTTGCAACTGTTGATATCGTCTATGCAGAGAGAGTATCAGGCCATACAAAAGTAAATCTTCTAACCACCTCCTTTGAGTTAATTATGAACGCATTGCGTTTACGCATGCGACCAGTTGCCGCTGTGCCATTTCATCCGACAATTGAAAGAATAAAGGGTAAGGGATTTCATTTCAAAGGTCAAGAATTTATTCACCATTCCCGTCTTGCTCCCGAACAAACGGCATTTAAAAGAGTTTCCTCACTACAAATTTTGGTCGGCTCGCTCCTACTTGTTGATCTATTTTTGGGTATGATAATCAATTGGCATCTAACAATTGAAATTTTTGTCTGCACACTTACGATAATTTATTTCGCAGATTTGTTATTTAATCTCTCCTTGATCTCTCGTAATTTTTTCAAAAACACAGAAATTATACACACAGAAGAACAACTTGCCCAACTTAATGAGGCAGAATTGCCAGCATATACTGTTTTTTGTCCGCTTTATAAAGAATGGAATGTTGTACCACAATTTATTTCAGCCATGAGCCAGTTGGATTATCCCAAAGACAAACTCCAAGTAATGATTCTTCTGGAACAAGATGATAAAGAAACAATAGATAATGTACGGCTAATGCAGCTGCCTTCTTATTTTGATGTTGTAATTGTCCCACCCTCAAAGCCCAAAACAAAACCAAAAGCACTTAATTATGGCCTTTTGCACGCACGGGGAGATTATTGCGTCATCTATGATGCTGAGGATATTCCGGACCCATTACAATTAAAAAAAGCAATTCTCGCATTTCAACAATTAGGTGAGCGAACCTTGTGCGTACAGGCGAAATTAAATTTCTACAATCCACAACAAAATTTATTAACACGCCTTTTTACCTCTGAATATTCGTTATGGTTTGACCTTGTATTAACAGGACTGCAATCAATTGAAGCACCTATTCCACTCGGGGGAACAAGCAATCATTTCAGGACAAAAGATATTCGCCATATAAAAGGTTGGGATTCATTTAATGTCACTGAAGATTGTGATCTTGGAATACGTTTGGTGAAACAAGGATACAACACCGCTATCATCGATAGTGTTACCTTGGAAGAGGCAAATAGTTCGTATAGCAATTGGTTTGGGCAGCGAACTCGTTGGATCAAAGGATATATGCAGACATACCTGGTACATATGCGTGATCTCGATGGATTTAAAAAAAGTAGACATAAGTGGCATGCCCTCACGTTTCAGTTGATTGTCGGAGGCAAAATTACATCAATGTTTATCAATCCGGTGATGTGGATTCTTACTCTTTGCTATTTTATTTTTCGAGCTCATATTGGTGGATTTATTGAATCCTTCTTCCCGGTTCCAATTCTTTATATTGGTGTTGTATCGATGCTGGTCGGTAACTTTTTGTATGTATATTACTACATGATAGGCTGCGCCAAACACGAACATGATGCACTGCTAAAATATGCAGTATTTGTACCTTTTTATTGGTTGGCGATGAGTGTATGTGCATGGATGGCAGTATACGATCTCATCATAGCTCCCCACCATTGGTCAAAAACCAAACACGGATTACATCTCCCTGAAAGTATGCTCAAAGTAAAGCCTGCAAGCAGCCCTGCAGCTGTCAATCCACATGAAGCACTAATTGGTTCGCCAAACATTGCATATTCGAACTAAAAAATTAACTATGAAACATACATATACAAAATATCTAACAGGTGCAAGTTTACTTCTTATAGCAACGATTATTGTCAACGTCTGCAATTTTGTCTTTAATGCGTATCTTGGGAGGATCTTAACATTTGAACAATTTGGCATTATAACACTTATTAACACGTTGTGGTATCTCGCACTCATTCCGATAAATGCGCTCTACATAACAGTTACTCATCGAATCGCGTTCTTGACGAGTAGTGCAAATAATCAAGAGAGCTTGCATTTTTTGCAGGGAACAAACAAGCGCAATCTTTTTATCAGCATCTTTATTTCTATATGTTTTCTTATTGCCATTCCTTTTACAGACAGATTTTTCCAAATTCATAATTATCTCGTCACATTTTTATTCACACCCATGATAACATTTGGGATTATAACAGCGATTAATAAAGGCTTTTTGCAGGGAATATTTAACTTTAAATCTGTCGCTATCATTATTGTTATCGAAGCACTCAGTAAGCTCATTATTGCATACTTATTGGTTCATATAAAAATGAACGCATGGACATTTCTTTCACTGCCTTTATCGGCAGGTGCAGCATTTTTATTATCGTTTCTTTTTGTTGCATCAAGAAAAAAAATATACATTAGAACTAGCAACTATCGATTCCCAAGCAAATTTTTCTGTGCGGCACTGATAACTGGTATTTCATCCATAGCTTTTCTTAGTGTTGATGTCATTTTAGCTAAGCATTTTCTTTCACCAATTGATGCAGGTAAATATGCCTTTTTATCTTTAATAGGTAAAATGGTTTATTTTTTCGGCACACTTCCCAGTCTTCTTATTGTATCTTTCGTAAGTCGTGATTTGGGAAACAAAATAAACCCAAACTCGACATTCTATAAACTTTTTTTCTTGGCATTTGTTTTAACAGTCGGTGTTTTTATTGGAGTTGGACCGTTGGGGAAAATATTTATTCCATTTCTTTTCGGAAATAAAGCTGCAGCGATTCTTCCTTATCTTACCCTGTACTCAACAGCAATAATGCTTTTTACCCTTTCGAGCTGCTTTATTACTTTCTATTTGGCAAAACAACAGTATTTCTTTTCAATCATCGCAATCTCCATCGCACTTATTATGTGTGTAGGAATTTCTCTTTTTCATAACAGTATTGATCAAATAATTCACGTAATTTTTTATACAAGCGTGTTTAGTCTGACAATTATTATTTTCTCACATATTTTAGAATCAAGAAACTCACTAAATTTAAATAAACTATTTGCATCGCAAACAGTAATTACACGATAAATAAATAATATGATAAATAAACTATCAGTATCAATTTGTGTGCCGGCTTTCAATGAAGGGAAAAATATTGAAAATATTTTACAAGCCCTTGTTGAACAAAAAACAGAAAACGTACATATTAATAAAATTGTTGTTGTTTCATCAGCAAGTACAGATGAAACAGACAGTATCGCTGAGCGATTTGCACAGGGCTACTCAAATGTTTTTCTGATCAGACAAAATGAAAGAAAGGGTAAAGCGAGTGCCATTAATGCTGCTTTGGGAGTTATTTCTGACGATGTCATTATCATTGAAAGTGCAGATACTGTTCCAGACCCAGACTGCATTGAAAATCTCTGTGCGCCATTTATTACTGATAAAAAGCTGGGAATGGTTGGCGGTGCACCACATCCAATCAATGATAAAAATACATTTTTAGGATACATTATTCATTCATGGTGGTGGTTCCATCGCAATATTCCACGATTTGGAGAAATCATTGCTTATCGTAATGTTTTACCTCGAATCAGCACAACAACTGCCGTTGATGAAGCATATATTCAAGCAAAAATAGTAAAAATGAAATATAAAGTGATGCATATAGATAGCGCAATCGTGAGGAATAAAGGGGCTGAGACTATAGGGGATCTTATCAAACAACGTCGACGAGTAATGAATGGACATGCAAGACTCTTTAACGAAGAACATGTAAAAATTGATAATATGACACGATCAAGTTTGCATTTATTACTTTTTGAATATCAATTACATAGCCTAAAAGAAGCATGTTGGCTTATCGGAGGAATACTGATTGAAATGTATGCTCGGACACTTGGCGCATATGATTATTACATCGCTGGTAAAAATCCATTTGTGTGGGATATTGCTAAATCTACCAAAAATTTCGCTTTTGAAGGAGCCAAGGAAGGATCTGAAGGATGATTGTATTTCTCAGTTTTGCACCGATTGAATTTATGGGAGGTGCAGAAAAAATGATATATAAATTGGCAACGTTTATAAAAAAGAACGAAGATGTTTTCATCATCAATGCAGATAAATCAATCGCAAATATCTATGGTTCAGTTGTTTTACAAAGAAGCTTCCCTGAAAGAATGACACAAATAGAAAAACAAAATCCTCTTTCTAAAATAAAAATTCATTTTAAGGATTTTATCCCATATAGCAACGGATGGAGCAATATACATAGACAATTAAAAAATGCCCGTTTGATTTACATTAAATATGAAATCTTAGAAATATTTTTTTTAGTCTATTTTGGAGGATTTTCTGTTTTGAAAAAAACTATCGCATCACTACATTCTCCACTTCTATATAATACACATAATAAATTATCTGATCGACTTCATACACTAATCTATTCTTCGAGATTTAATCGGTTCATTCTCAAACAAGCAAAAAAAATACATGTATTAAACATTCGAGATGAATCATATCTGCAAAAAACATGTCAATTAAAAAATGTCATAAGAATTCCTAATTCACTGCCACTCATCAAAGAAAAAGAAAACCAACCAATGTTTGATGATAAAAACAAACTTTCCCTTCTTTTCGTTGGTGAGCTTTCTTTAAGAAAAGGTGCAGATATCTTAATAGAATTAATACAAAGAGTACCGGAAGATGATTATTTCTTTTCAGTTGCTGGAGATGGTCCAATGCGCGATGAATTACTAAGCAAATGTAAAGAGAGAAAAAATTGGAAGTATTATGGTTTTCTGCAAGAAGAAAAACTCCGTGAATTATATGCCAAAAATGATATTCTTTTTGCTCCAAGCAGAGCTGAAGGATTATCATTAGTTATGCTGGAAGCGCTTAGTCATGGATTAAAACTTGTCGGATATGACGCTATTCTCGAAGATTTTTCTCATGTAGCAAAATCTTCGAGTAAACATAATGTTGTTAAGGAATATGAAACCATTCTTAAACAAATGTCTGCTGATAAAAAAACTAGTCGATATATCCAAACAAAGCAAAAAATCAAAAATTATTTTAGAGAAAATTTTTCAGATGTGAAAATTTTGCCTATTATCCAAGAAAAATTATTTGCCATAAATAAATGAAAACAATAACAATTATCAATGCCTATGGAGAAAAAAATATTGGTGATGCTGCAATTCAAGAATCTGCATTAAATTTTCTCAATAAAATGATAGACTCGAAAGACAGATTTTTTCTTTTGTCTGTAGATTCTTATCGCTATAAAAAAAATCCTCAATTCCAAGCAAAAATTATTCAAAGACAATTACCCTATGGATATGCTATACAATCTTCATCCAAGCCTTTGTCTCGTATCCATAAACTTTATCGATTTACAAAAATTACTATTTTTTCTCTTTCTTATACATTTTTCCCATCTATAAATAAAAAGATGATTCAAAAAAATTCCCTATATGAATATATTCAAGCAATTATCGATGCGGATATTGTTATTGGTATGGGCGGTGGCTATCTTACTTCGAGATATGTTATGAGTGATAACTTTGGTTTGCTCCTGACATTGCTACCAGTCTATATTGCAAAAAAATATCATAAAAAAATTATTTTTTTCCCATTAACATTTGGACCATTTGCAAATACTACACATACCAAAATAACTCACAAAATATTGGCAAATACCACTGTTTTTTTTAGGGAAAAATTCTCTTTAGAAAAAGTGAAAAAAATGAATAGCAAAAAATATTTTGTGGACGCAATGTATACTCCCGACTTAGCTCTTTTTTTGGATAGTCCATCAAGTAAAAAATCTAAAAAAGAAGATAATTATTATGTCATTACAGCAAGAGAATGGCTTATAAAAGGTCAACAAGATCAGTATGAAAAAGAATTAAGTACATTTATAAAAAAAACGTGGAATGAAAAAAAGCTTCGAGCGATCTTTATTCCAATGGCATATAATGCAATTGAAGATGATGATAGAAGAGTTGCAAACCGAATAAGCAAAAAATTAAATAATAAACATATTTTTACAATCATGTATCCAAATAACCCAAACGAAGTTCAAAAAATTTTACAACGTGCTAAATTTGCTATTTGTACACGGATGCATTCGGCAATTCTTTCATTCACAACCGAAACACCATTTGTAACGATTGCTTATTCCCCAAAAACAAACTATTTCTTAAAAGATTTTGGTTTAAGCGAGTGGAATATTAATATAGAGGATTTTAATGCAGAACTACTCGATGATAAAATTGAAAAACTTACAATGAGAAAAAATCAGGATCACTTTATAAAAAACATAAAAATGCACAAAACTCATTTAAACAAACAAAAAAAAGAATTTGAATCATTTCTTTATGATTTTATTAACTAATGGTGAGAACAAGTAAACACATCATCTCTCAGTACAATATATATTTCATATTTTTATTCTTATTTGCACTCAGTATATTTTTTTCGGTTTTCTATTATCTTAATGGTGAAAATATTCTCTATGCGGATACCATGTCACGCTTGGATATAGCAAGAAAAGTTATAGATAATCTCACCCCAGGTTTTGCACAGATAGGAAATGTGTGGTTGCCACTTCCACAGCTTCTTATGGTGCCCTTTATTTGGAATAATTTCTTATGGCATTCGGGTCTTGCTGGAGCGATTATGTCAGGAATTGCCTTTATTATCGGTGGGCTCTATATCTTTAAGTCAGTCAAACTCTTAACCAATTCTTTCATTTCTTCTTTTCTGAGTCTCTGCGTTTATGCATTAAATCTCAATGAACTTTATTTACAATCAACCGCGATGTCAGAGACACTTTTTCTTTGTACATTGGCTGCTTCAATCTATTATCTTCTTGCATGGATAAAAACAAATAATATTATGTATCTTATTCCTGCTGCGTTGGCTGTGAGTGCCATGACCTATACCCGATATGAAGGATGGTCTGTACTTTTTGCTGCAATTCCTATGGTTTTTGTCGTTGCATTAATTAGAAATAAAAGTTTTTTAAAATCCGAAAGTTCTACTATTCTTTTTACCTTCCTGGCAATAACAGGTTTTCTTGCGTGGACTTTGTATCTTACTTTAATTTTTGGAGACCCTCTATATTGGGTACATTATTATGCCACACCGGCCGCCACAGGCGGAAGTGGTAACGCGCCTGTGTATTCACAACAGAAACCCTTTCTTGCTGCCGTATGGCAATATTTTACAGCATGTGTCTGGATGATCGGACTCATTCCAATGTTACTTGCAATAGTGGGAACGCTTATTATGATTATTCAATCAATCTTCAAAAGAAGTCTTTATATTTTCCCATTGCTGCTTCCTTTGGCTATTTATTTATTTATGGCCTTAACTCTCCAAAGGAATACACCTATTGTGCAGCCAAACTTAACAATTGCAAATATTTTTTCACCGGATACGAGCTATGAAACTGGATTTAATGTCCGTTATGGCATCCTTTTACTTCCGTGGGTTGCAATCATTATTTCTTATGTTTTTAGCACAAAGCCGGTACGCTTTTTGTTTTATTTTCTTTTTTGTATCCTTTTTGGAATTCAACTAATTTCTTATGGTCATCCGAGCTTTTCTGTACTTTATCAAATCCCTATAAGTATTCCTCCTAAAAAAGAAGCTGATCTTGTCAATTTCATGAAAACTCACTATACCGGAGGAGAAATACTTATCAGTGCTGCAGGGCATGAAGATCAGATGTTTGAAATGGGATTCAACTACAAAACATACATCCATGAAGGTGCAGGAAAATACTGGAAAGAGTCGATCGATGACCCGCCCCACTATGCTACCTGGATCATTTTTGATCTTGGACAGAATGAGGACGCAGTTGCAAAATATATGTCAGATCCTCATAGAAAAGCAGCATTGGCTAGAGATTTTAATTTAGTATTTACGAGCAATAAGGGATTACTTAAAGTGTATAAAATCAAAACAAAGCCTTATTTCAAAGTTCCGGCTTGAGACCAATCGATTTTCTTTGCTTTTTTAATTGTCTCTTTATCAAAACGATATTTTATTACTTTCGCAGGAACTCCGCCAACAACCGCGTAGGCTGGCACATCTTTTGTCACAACAGCTCCTGCAGCGACCACTGCGCCTCTTCCAATAGTGACATTGGGGAGAATAATTGCATGCATACCAATCCATATGTCATCTTCAAGAATAATCTTTGATGGAATTAAACCTTGTGAATATATCGGTTTTTCCCAATCACCAAATTCGTGAGTTGCATTAATAAATTTTGCGTGCATGCCAATAAGAATATAATTTCCTAGTATAATTTCTCCGCCTGTTGCTTCCATCTCAACATGATGATTGATAAGGACGTTATTCCCGATACTTATCTTTTTTGGATTTACAAATTTACAATTACTTCCTATTGATACATTATTGCCAAGATGCTTAAAGAAGATTCTCCAGAAAAATGCTCTGAGCTTGATTTGTTTTTTGTAGAACTGTATATATATATTTCGAATAACAGTATAAATCATAGAAAAAACGTATGTATGTTATCTCATAGACTTTACCTTGCGTCAAGAAGTACAGTCAAAGTTTACATGAGTATTGAAGCTATAAATTTTCTACAGAAGTAGTTTTTTATTTATATAATTTTTAAAGAATTAAAAAAAGATCAAAAAAAACTTTACTATAAGTCGCATATATGCTACAATTATTTATTCTTTATGGAAACCTATCAAAAACTACAGGCAGGTATACATCATGCACGAATTGGTGTCACATCAAGAGTACCAGAACGTTTAAAATACGAACTACGACGTAGATTGGCGCATGGTGAAACTTCGGGTCGACAGACTAATGTCACTATAGATGGAACTACCGGAACATTTTTAATTCGCAATCCTAGTGATAAAAGGAGACTTGTTAGAGATGTTGAAAGAGAATTTGCAGGACAGCTTCTCGCTTGTATCGATCCTAGTAAAAAGAGATTTCTTGATATTGGATCGGCACAAGGGCTATACTCTATTCTGGCAGCACAAAAAGGAGCACAAGTGGATGCGGTAGATCCCGATCCTGTGAGTTATCGATCAATTCGTGATAATCTTACATTAAATCCAGATGTTGCTCATTCTGTTCACGTTTTACCCATTGCCCTAGGAGCTTCTAGAGGGAGAGTAAAGCTTCATATCGATTCTCACGGGTCAGATGCTCCTAGTTTTGCTCAGACAAGTGAAGCTCTTACAGAGACAAGACGTGTAAGAATGCGGACCGTAGATGGACTTATTGCAAGACATAAGATAGCGAGTCCAACTGTTGTGAAAATTGATGTTGAAGGAGCAGAAGGACTGGTACTAAGAGGAATGACAACATTGTTGCAATCTAAAGATAGACCAAGGCATTTATTTCTCGAGTTGCATTCGCCTGAATTTCTTGAAGAATTTGGTACAAACCAAGAAGAGGTATTAAGACAAATTCACGATATGGGATATGTTGCTGTCGAAGGTGATCTTATTTCTCGTGATAGTGAAAAACAGTATCATTTTGTCCCAGCAACTAAATAACAATGAAGTCAAGATAGTTAAAAATAAGGTCATGGGTCAATTTGAAATTATTGATAAATTTGACATGAATGCATGGCTTTTGTGTTATACGAGGATGAACTCTGAGAAATCCAACAGAACTAAAGCTGAGTTAATAAGTGATGCTGCAGAAAGGAGAGGCTCGCGTGCTCTAGATAATGCACAGCTTTTAGTGGAATTTAGCTCATTATTTGGTGCAGAAAAAGCATTACTTCTAGCTAGAAAATTGAAGAATGGAGCCTTGTGGGAAGCAAGCGGGGCACATGTGACACTTGATTATCAAGAAAGAAATGGTGGTAAGGTAAGTGGTCTTCCTAGATGGAAAAATAAACAAAGGTAAATTTTTATATCTTTCATAAACATTTTTAGAATGGTATTCTAAAAATCAGCTTTTAAAAGAACAATAATTCTAAGGTGGTAAGTCAGATTTGTCTACTACCAAAAATGATTTGCCGCGAGTCTTAATGAGGCTGAAACCACTATTTCAGTAATCTGATCATTATAAATTCATTTTGATATTCACCGTCACCTAATAACGCTTTTTTCATTTCAAGAAATCAATAAAATCCAAAAATACAGTGGTCTGATTCATTCAGAGAAGCTTATTTCATTCTTTGTAAAAAAATAAGTCAAATCCGAAATTTTTATAACAAAACTCATACATATATTTGCCGATCAGATAATTATTCTATACAATAATACTATGCCTTATAGAAATCCGGATGAACTGCAAAATTTTTCTCACTTTAATGCACGGCCTGAGCCGCATGATAGATTGTTTCGAAATGATGTGATAGAAGAAACAATCGAAAAGGTTTCAGGAAATATTGCAGACGAATCGATACGAAGGATGTTCTCGCAGTGTCTTCCAAACACGCTTGATACCACAGTCTATCATTCTGAGCACGCAGGACGTCCAGATACATTTGTAGTAACAGGTGATATCCCGGCCATGTGGCTTCGAGACAGTGTCAATCAAGTTTGGCCTTATTTACCATACGCTTCAAAAGATGAGGAAATAAAAAAACTCTTTATTGGACTGCTGCATCGACAAACTATGTGTATCAATTCCGACCCATATGCAAATGCATTCAAAAGAGAAATTCACGACCACAAAGTAGAAGTATTTGAAAGGAAGTATGAACTGGATAGTCTTGCAGCATTTTTTCGTCTCTCCTTCGGATATTACAACGCAACAAAAGATCTATCTCCGTTTGATGATTCCTGGCTTCGCGCGATGAATAAAGCCCTTGACGTGATTCATACAGAACAAAACACGCTTGATCGACAAACACATGAACTCTTATACCATTTCACGACTCATTCAGGACATTTGCATCCTGCTGTGAGACTCGAAGGCTATGGTTATCCGGGCAAACACTGTGGGCTAAGTCGCTGTGTCTTCAGGCCATCGGATGATGAAACGGTTTTTCCCTATCTTATTCCAGCAAATGCAATGACTGTTGTATATCTGCGAAAATTGAAACCACTTTTTGATGAGATTTCAGCAAATGAAACAGCAAAAGTTGCATTAAAACTCGCAGACCAGATTGATGAAGGGATAAAAGAATATGGAATTGTAGAACACAAAAAATATGGGAAAATTTATGCTTATGAAGTTGATGGATACGGCTCAAGCTGTATCATGGATGATCCAAATATCCCAAGTCTTCTTAGTCTTCCATATCTGGATTATTGTTCACATGATGATCCAGTCTATCAAAATACGAGAAAGCTGATATTGAGCAGATGGAATTCATTTTTTGCAAAAGGAGAAGTTGCCTGCGGGCTGACTTCTCCACATGTTGGGGTTTGTGATCATTTTTGGCCGATGGCAACAATTATGCAAGCTCTCACATCTGATGATGAGAAAGAAATTGTTGAATGCCTTGGAACTCTGAAAAGGACACATGCCGGAACATTTTTTATGCATGAAAGTGTTGATGTGGACGATGCACATCACTACACACGCCACTGGTTTGCCTGGGTCAATTCATTATTTGGAGAATTGATTCTAAAGATCAGCCATAACAAACCTGAAATTTTGAAACGGGAATTATAGGTAGAGAATTTTTTGAAGACTGATCAAAGTTATTAACACATATTTCAATTACATATGGTAGAATAATAGTATTATGTCAACTCCCGAACTTCCGCCTACAAGACAAAAAATACCTGATACGACTTCGCTCATAAGTAGAATAGATGCGGATCTAAATATGCAACGAGAGCCAAACGCACCTAAAAGGACGTTTTCTTTGGAAAAATATGTAACTGTTTTTAGACATTTTAGAAAACTTCGTAATCTCGAAGATATTGATTATGATGATAGCTTCAATTTTGGAAGCTAAACCCACACCCAAATCCGAGTAGTTTCTTTGAAGCGCATTTTCCGCAAATTAATTTTTCTTTCTGCCATTACTTTTTTTACTTGACAGTGACGGTAAAAGTAGTGTTACAATGATATTATGAATTTAAAACGTTTTCGCGGAGATCCGATTCTTGAGCTGAATCCCAACCATGACTGGGAGAGAGGATCTGTTCTCAATCCTGGGGTTATTTATGAAAATGGATTCTTTAAGATGATGTACCGCGCGACCAATGATGTCCATCCTGACCAAGAGGGCGCATATATTTCCTCTCTTGGATATGCTGAAAGTGTCGATGGCATGCATTTTGAAAGATTCGAAGAGCCACTTATTGCTCCCACAGAAAACTATGAGAATGGCATGGGATGTGAAGATCCACGGATCACCAAAATTGATGGTGTTTATTATTGCTATTACACGGCTGTCGGAGGCGCAGGCAATGAGCAAAAGGTGAGAATTGCTCTTGCCACCAGTAAGGATTTTGTTCATTGGAATAAACACGGGATAGTCGGACCGGATATTTTTTCAAAAGCTGCTTGTCTCTTCCCTGAAAAAATCAATGGGAAATACACGATGCTCTTCACCTTTGAGCTTGAGAGTCCAAAAGCGACTATCATGATGGCTCAATTTGATGATCTCTATGACCTATTTTACCCCTCACAAGAAAGAATGAATCGAATTGTGAATGAAGAATATGAAGATCAGGTAGTATTCAGGCCGAGTGATGGCAGAGGAAATGAAGTGGGAGCAGTTCCAATCAAAACGCCCCATGGATGGCTTTTTATCTATAGCGCACTAAGTACTGTGGATGATCATACTGAATGGTCAATCAGCGCGGCATTGCTTGATCTGCATGATCCACGCAAGATCCTTGCCAATGCTGACCATATCCTCAAACCGGAAACAGAACGCGAAAAGCATGGGGTAGTAAATCATGTCGCTTTTCCTGAAGGAGCTGTAGTATTTGGAGAAAATCTGTATATATACTACGGATCAGGCGACCAGGGGATATGTCTTGCAATGTGTGACTACCAAGAACTGTTGGACCATCTTACGTCTCTAATCTAGCCTCTATATTCCCACCACGTAAAAATGCTCTTGAAACTTTTTATAGAAGACCGATATTTGTTTTTAATTAATTTTAAGATGTTATAATTTGTTACATGAAACTTCTTATATTTTTGTTTTTCATTATTATTCTGACAGCTTTATCAGTATATATCTGGCTTCACTATCTTACTCCTGATCCAAAATATGATGCCCAGAATATTCCGCAAGCGTTCATGTATGAATACAATATAGAAAAATTATTCTGGAAACGGCCCTCAGGACCACCAACTGTAGCAATTCAAGTTGGGCATTTAGATATTGCTGATTTACCGGATGAACTAAAGGATTTACGAGAAGATACAGGCGCCGAATATGGTTCTATAGAAGAAGTTAATGTTAATAAAACTATTGCTGATCTTGTTGCAGAAGATTTAAAACAGGATCACATCTCGGTAACTATTTTACCTGCTATGATCCCTCAAGGATTTTATGCAGATGCATTTGTAGCTATTCATGCCGATGGAAATGCTGACACCAGCCGAAATGGCTATAAATCTGCAATCCCTTTGCATGATTTGACCGATAAGGCAAATATTCTAAAAAAAGATATTGATCAATCTTATTTATCAGAAACAGGAATGCGTCCTGACGCTCCGGAAAATGTGACGATTGATATGAAGGCGTATTATCCTTTTTCTTGGTGGAGATTTAATCATGCATTGTCTCCATTCACACCTGCTATGATTGTGGAAACGGGCTATATCTCTAATTTTAGTGATCAAGAGATTATTGTTAATGACCCACAACTTCCGGCTCATGCGATTGCCGGGGGAATTGAAACATATCTAAATCAAGAGCATTTATAAATTCAGAGTATTTGTAAGGTTAAGCCAAGGGTTCAAACAACTCTATACTGTTGCCTTCCGGATCAAGAATATGGACGAATTTACCATATTCAGAATCAGTAATTTCATCTGTTATCGTAACGTTGGCTTTCTTTAGTTCTTTAACTAATTCTTCGATATTTTCTACTCGATAGTTGATTCTGAAGTCCTTTTCTGACTGAGTGAAATCTTCGACATCGCATGGAAGGGTACTCCAGACAGTATAGCCTTCCTTTTTGGGATTATCCTTCTCGCGCCACTCAAACATAGCACCCCAATCAGACACAGGTATGCCAAGATGTTTCGCATACCATGCGTTCATCTTTTTAGGATCTTTACACTTAAAGAAAATACCACCTATGCCCGTTACTTTTTTCTTTGGAGTCTTATTCATACTCATATTTTGCCATTTTTCTATAGAAAACTCAATACGCTTGCGAGAGCTGAGGTTCTTGTAACTTTTATGCTACACTTTAACAAATGCAATACCATCCAGTTTATTTCACCTATATTGTCCACTGTGCAGATGGAACATACTATACAGGAAAAACATGGAATTTAGCAAAGCGTCTGAGACAACATAACGGGGAATTAAGCGGAGGAGCACATTATACAAAGATCCGCCGTCCAGTGACATTACACTATTTTGAAGAACACACATCACATAGAATTGCCACACAGAGAGAATGTGAAATAAAAAAACTTTCACACGTTGAAAAAGGGAAACTTTGTCTTACCAAGCTGTGAATCTGAAGAGGTTACTTTTTGGGTTTAGTAGATTTCGCTTTTTTAGTTTTTTTATCTACCTTTTCTTCTTGAATTTCTTCTGCAATCTCCTCAATTGTTTCATCACTTATTTCCGATTCCAACGGAGCAACTTCTACAGGTTGTGGAGTTAGTAAACTGAGAATTTTGTCCATTTTTGCGTTAAGTGCATCAAATTGTGCTTGATAATTTGGCCTGTCATTAAATCTATCTTTATTGTCATTAGTGAAACTTGGTCGATCAAATGATCCTCTTTCAGGTCTCCGTGAATCAGAACCTCTATTTTGCTGGAAGCACTCTCTACAAAGAACAGGCTTGCTACCTGTTGGACGGAAAGGCACTTCGCATTGTTTACCACAATTTGCGCATGTTGCACTGTACATCTCTTGACGGTCATTATTAAACCGTGAGTTTCCAAAATTACGATTGCCACCGCCTGATCGATTGTTTCTATTAAAAGCCATAGCTGTCATTATAACAGGTTTTGCGAAGAATAGCTCGTTTTTATACATATTGCTCCTAAAATGATACAATACGACCATGCTGGTAGATAATGTTACGCTTTTAGTTAAAGCAGGGAATGGGGGAAACGGTTCTGCTTCACTATTACACAATGGCCTTACGTTTAAGGGCGGACCTGATGGTGGCAATGGGGGTAATGGCGGAAATATTTATATACAAGGGTCTAACAACATCAATGATCTGCGAGAATTCCGTTTTAAAAAAAAGATTAGAGCTGAAGATGGGATAGCAGGCGGGAGACAAAAACTCTTCGGCAAAAACGCACCACATATGATCATCCTTGTGCCATTGGGGACTTCTGTTACTGATACCAAATTGGAGAGAACTTATGAAGTAACTGACACAAGAAGATTGCTTCTGGTAGCTAAAGGCGGCAAAGGAGGACGTGGAAATAATGAATTTAAATCAGCGACCAATCAAACCCCTGAGTATGCTGAATCTGGAAAACCTGGTGAGGAAAAGAAATTACTTCTTGAGTTACGGTTAATTGCTGAGATTGGACTTATCGGTTTGCCAAATGCAGGCAAAAGCAGTCTTTTATCAGTACTCACGAATGCCACTCCCAAAATTGCTGATTATCCATTTACGACATTAGAACCCAATATAGGAATGCTAGGAAAACATCCAATTGCTGATATTCCTGGACTTATCGAAGGGGCAGCGGATGGACGGGGATTGGGAGCACAATTTCTCAAACACATTGAAAAAACCAAAATCCTTGTCCACTGTATTGAGTTGACTGAAAATAATGTTGAGGAACGCTATGAAACAGTCCGTCGTGAATTTGAGCATTTTAATAAAATATTGCTGGAAAAGCCGGAAATAATTCTTTTAACAAAAACAGATCTTGTTGATGAAAAAATAGTAAAAAAATATAAAAGCTTATTTGAAAAAAAAGGCAAACAAGTGCTCACCTGTTCACTATACGATCAAGAAAGTATTGAAATACTTACAAAAACATTGGAAACAATAACTGCTGAGAAGCAATAATCTTTAACTTAAATTCAGATTGATTCTGTTTTAACTTTTCCATCACGTTTGTAATAGGCAATTATTACACCGCTTGGGGTAATTTTAGAGTCAAAGAGTTTGAAAGCAGCAGGTATGGTACCTTTTTCAAACAACCGTTTTCCGCTACCAAGAGTAACAGGAAATATTTTAAGCCAGAATTCATCCACCAAATCATGCTCCATTAATGTCTGCACGAGATTAGCGCTACCGTAAACTTGTAAATCCGGACCGTCTGATTTCTTTAGCTTTTTTAATTCCTCAATACTTTTTATCACTTCAGTATTTTCCCATGTTGGATTTTTTAAGGTTTTCGAGACAACATATTTGGTAATTTTGTTTACCTGGGGCCACATTTCTGTGTGTGTTGGCCAAAATCCAGCCCAGATGTCATATGTTTTATGTCCAAGGAGTAAGCCATGTGTTCTCTTCATCTGCTTATCCATCTCCGGACTCGCAACTTTATCTTCAAAATATGGACCTACCCACCCGCCGTATTTAAAATTACCAGATGTATCTTCCTCCGGACCACCCGGCCCCTGAATTACCCCATCCAAAGTAATAAATTCGAGTACAAAAATCTTTCTCATAGTGTTAATAATACATTAAATTTAGCAAATATTTCCTGAAGAATATGTAAGAATTAATACAGAGCTGAATTTTGGGCGCTGGCAAGCCTTGACATCTTGGATTTTTTTATACACAAAATGTTTGAGAATAATTGCGGATTAATGTGCTATACATAAGCGCATCTTCAGCTTTCTTTTCTTTATCAGTATTCTTCAATGACTTTTCCATAGCAATTAATATTCTTTTTAAATAAGGTTTTATTTCGCTTTGTTTCACTTCGTTTTTTCTTAGTAATGCTTCCTCTAAAAATCTTTCAGCCATTCTATCTGACCCTCTATAATAGCCTTTGGCAACCCTCAGCAAATCCATTGATAACGATTCTAAAACGATTTTATTATTCATAAACTTCTTTAAAAAAATATTTTGTTAACATTTCATATTCTTTTCTTATTTTCTCATCTTGAATTTCATTACTGTTATTTTTGTCATTAGGTCGAATATTTATGAAAGAATTGAAATCAATATCTTTGGTTTCTAAATCGATTCCTCCTCCCCAGACAACCGATTGATTTGATCCATCTTTTAATAATACCTCTTCAGATTCATAGTGTCTATCACAACCTGCTGAGCAAATCTTCTTTTCTATATCAATAACAGTTTTTATGTAGGTATCAAATACTTCCTGTAATTTTTCAATTTCTTCTTTTGTATATGGTGTGGCTTTGGTGATTATCACAGTTTTATTATAGCAAATTCGTTTGCTTACAATCCTGACGCAGTTTTATAAGAAAATGTTAGTTTTTTGAGGCTAAAAACTATTTGTTGTCGAACACACTTCGGGCATTATCGCTCATTTCATTCGCTAAGAGATTCAAACTGAAGAATTCCTCTGTTTGCAGATTTCCTGAGAAATCTGCATCTCAAAAGTTGCACAATATAGGAGTAAAAATTGGCTGGCAAGCCTTGACAATCTTGGAACTTTTTATGCACAAAATAATAATATTTTTTAGTAATTGTGCCTGGAAGAAAATTATTTATTTAGCTCTCTAATTATTTCTTCGTTAATTTCTAAAAGGGAGGGAAGTACAACATCAGCTATTCCCAATCTTTTATCATTCAACATTTCTTTTTCCGGTATGGCAATACATTTCATTTTTGCCGCTTTTGCTGAAATAAGACCGTTTATTGAATCTTCAATTGCTATACAAAAAGCAGGACTTAAATCTAATAGTTTTGCAGTAGATAAATATATATCAGGATGAGGTTTGCCATATTTTTCAAATTGTGCAGAATGAATTACTTCAAAATAATCTCTAATTTCTAATTTTTCTATAACTGGATTAATTAATACCATAGCAGATGAAGAAGCAAGTGCTAATCTAAATCCAAGTTGCTTTAAAAGCTCAAGAGATTCTTTAACTCCTCCTTTTGGCTGTCCTTCATCTTTTACGAGTTGAACAACATT
>Ga0206953_1005_pt1 | contig 60576 bp, 65 predicted proteins | sample Alteio_BWOrgHeat_36_FD_152977 | JGI IMG/M metagenome (GOLD analysis project Ga0206953, IMG submission 152977) | Enriched cells from forest soil in Barre Woods Harvard Forest LTER site, Petersham, Massachusetts, United States -... | ecosystem: Environmental > Terrestrial > Soil > Temperate forest >...
TTTGTCCTCGGTGGAAATCACCAATCGCCTCAACATGATCTTTACTATGAAATCTAACAGATGGATTGGCATTAACTTTTACTCTTCCATCATGACCTTTAATTCCTGGCTTTGCTTCTCCTAGAATGCTTTTTCCGCTTAAACGAAACGCACGTCTTTTGCGTTCACTAGCATCAGTAAATGTTAAAGAAGGTGGATTTTCTTCGACACTTCCATTGGTACCAACCAGCATACCTAAAAACCAGGCAACTTCCTCAGTTTGGGGAAACAAACGGCTTGTTTCGCGCCATTCCTGTCGTAATTCTTCTAGGTCGTCGTTGTATCCCTGCCTTAAAATAATATCTTGTATGGCTGTTTTACTTAAACCCGTTTCAACTCGAAGTTGACCTAATGAGGGGACAGGTCTGCGATCTTCGATAATTTGATCCAATCGAGTCATAAGTAGTCTTGCTTTCGCTATGGGATTTGCCAAAAATACATCTTTTGCTAAGTCAGCAGGTCTATTATTTATTTGAGGGCCTTTCATCTTCATTCCACTCTCTTGTGCAATCCCAGCGAGTCTGTCAGCTGTCCCAGGAGAAGGTTCTTCCTTTTTAAGAGGGTTTCTATTTCCTTCTTCCGGATTTGCCTTTGTTGGTGGTTCTCCTAGCATATTGTTGTGAATTATAACAAAAACACGTATTTTATTCCGATATGGTATAAATTTCTGTATCAATGCTATAATAATCGTATGGATGCGTTTAGCTCACTTGATAATTTTGAAGATGTCATTGTTGGTTTTCTTGTTCATCAAATTTATCTTGCTCCGATTATCCTTTTAATTCTTGAAGAAGTTGGTATTCCTCTTCCTTTTGCTGATATTGTTATTGCATATACAGGTTATCAAGTGGCTGTGGGAAGAATTCCCTATTTTGAAGCATATGTCATCTTATTGATATCAGATGTTATTGGTGCGACTATTTTGTATCTTATCGCGCGAAGGTATGGTAAAAAAATTGTCGATAAATTCGGTCACTTCATCGATCTGGATATGAGCAAACTAAATTCCTTTGAGGGATTTTTTCGAAAATATGGTCCAATCGCAATTATCATCGGTAGGCATGTGTATGGCTTTAAAGTACCGATTACTATTTTTTCAGGTATTTCCAAAATGAGATACTGGGTTTTTTTAATAAGTGTGGCTATCTCTGACAGTTTTTGGATACCTTTTTATTTAACTTTAGGAAGAAGGCTTGGACCCAAAACAATACGGCTATTTCATGTGTATCATGTCAATCATTGGTATTATTTTCTTCTCTTAATACCAATTGCTTTATCTCTTCTTCCATTCTTTTTGATGAGAAAAGGTAAGCCGCAGAAAGAGCAAAAAAAATCGTGATTTTACTTACCACGTAAGACTTCGTATAATAATATTCTATGACACGGTATAAACATCAAAAACATAAACACTTCATATTGGGTGTAGTAACAGGGATTGTATTTTTAATTTTGGGAGCATTAGTCTTTATTGCAATTCAAAAATACGTATTGGCAAAAAGTACATCTCAACCTGTTTTGGAGACAAAGAAATCAATGGTGAAAGAACTACCGGAAGAATTTAAAAAACAAGTCACATTAGCCACACCTTCCGCACAGCTTCGTGTTCCTATTCTTATGTATCATTATGTTGAAAATATTCAAAATAAGAGTGACCGTCTGCGTGTTGAGCTCAATATAACACCAAATGTTTTTGAAGAACAGGTGAAGACACTCAAAGACGCAGGATATACTTTTATGACTGCAAAAGAGCTGGGAGATGTCCTTGATGGTAAAATGCAACTTCCCGACAAACCTGTTCTGTTAACCTTTGATGACGGACACTGGGATCTTGCCACTGATGTTCTGCCAATTCTTGAAAAATATAATGCAAAAGCAACGGCATATATTATTCCGGGCTTTACTGGAGGTTCTGATTTTATGACGCAAAGTCAAATTGAGACAGTCATCAAAAGCGGACTCGTTGACATAGGAGCTCATACTGTGCATCATATTTCTCTCAAAGGAAGACCTTATGATGTAGTAAAAAATGAAATCGATCAGAGTAAATCCATGCTTGAAGACACATATCATATTTCTGTTGTCTCGTTTGCGTATCCTAATGGGTCTTTTGATCTACAAGCTGTGCAATTGACAAAAGATGATGGGTTTACAACTGCCGTATCAACTGTTCCGGGAATTGAGCAGAGTCAAGTGAACAGGTATTTTATGTACCGTCTACGCCCTGGATATCGAACAGGACAAGAATTACTTAACTATCTGCAGCGGGATCAATTCGGTGTATATTAACTCTTGTTTAAAGCCTGCGATACCGAGAGTATAAATCAATGCAAGAAAGATCATGATTATTCCATATAGAATAAGAGATTTTAGGCAATTTTCCCTTGAAATTTTTTGTTTCATTTTTGTCATATTACTTTTATCTCTGTCCATAAAGCGTCAAGCAAGAAAAGAAGTTTAGGATAAAATAATGCTTATGATACTTCACGATATTTACCATCCGAAGAATCACTCCCCGCCTAATAAGTATTACCCATATTTTTTTAAACTCCTGTAAAGGAGTTTTTTTGTAGCTTTTTTCATTCATTATCTGTGAGGTTATTATAATTGAAGAGATTTCCTACTTAGTATAGTATATGTATATGAACAAAAGTGAAGAAAGAGAAGAAGAATTTTCTTTCAGCAGACCCTTTATCCCCCTGACAAAAACAAAAGCTATTACGTGGATTGTTATTATTGGATTTATTGTTTATTTTAATTCTCTTTTTAATAGCTTCGTTGGCGATGATTTGATTTATATTATTAATAACGCATCTTCACATACGATAAATATTTCTCATGCATTTGGGACGAGTATTTTTAATACACAGGGACAATATAGACCCATACCAGCTTTGTATTTTTCGATTCTTTATATACTATTTGGCACAAACACATTTTTTTATCATTTTTTCCAATTGTCCTTACATATTATCTGCACAATATTTCTTTTTATATTGTTTCGTAAATTTTTTTCTTTGCGTTTTAGTTTTCTTTCTACTCTTGTCTTTCTCATACATCCACTGCAAGTAGAATCAGTTTCGTACATTTCTCAAACGGTAAGTGAGCTTTTCTTTCTCTTTGGAATGCTTGCCTTCTTCCTCTCTTTGAAGAAAAAAATATCTGTGAGGACGCTACTTGCTATGGGATTACTGTTCTTGCTTTCTTTATTAACAAAAGAAACAGGGGTATTATTTTTCCTTCTTATACTGACGTACAGTTTTCTTTTTAATCGTAAAAATATTCTAAAATTTTTATGTGCAGGTATTTCAGGTTTGGCAATATATTTTATTCTTCGCCATTTTGTTGGAAATGTGGGAATCAATAGCGCACATCTGGGTCCAATTGCAACCGCTACTTTGGAACAACGGCTAATAAGTATGCCTGAAATTATTTTTTACTACATCAAGTCTCTCATATTCCCACTATATCTTGCTTACGACCAACAATGGGTAATTACTTCAATAGATAGTACGCATTTCTATTTCCCGCTGATTGCAGATCTTTTATTCTTTGCCGCCATTTGTATGGCGGGAATATTTATCATGAAGAAAAAGAATAATAATCTTAAACTATTTTTCTTTTTTTGTATGTGGTTTTTTTCTGGATTTGGCATCATTACACAAATTTATCCTCTTGACGCCACAGTAGCAGACAGATGGTTTTATTTTCCCCTTGCAGGTCTTTTAGGGATAATTGGAGTTTTTATGCAATCAGTTACATGGCATTCCACGATCAAAAAAGTTGGTGTCTTTGCAGGGATTTGTTTAGTTCTTTTATTCTCTGTGAGAACTATTATACGAAACTCGAACTGGTCTGATGGCATAACCTTATTTAGCCATGATATAAAAATAAGTGATAATCCTAATCTTGAAGGAAATTTGGCCTATGAATTATTATTAGCTAATCGTTATACGGAAGGTATATATTATTTGCAAAAATCAACACAAGCAGAACCTAATGCAAGCGATCTTTATGATCTGGGAAGTCTTTATGAACAATCACATAATTATCAAAAAGCGATATATTATTACTCATTGAGTTTGAAACAAAATGATGGAACCTATGGCAATAATGAAGTTAGAAAAAATGCTTATGACGGACTGTCAAGAATTTTGACTCTTCATCAAGATCCAAAAAATGCAAAAAAGTTTCTAGAAAGAGCGTTAAAAATATATCCCAAAGAAGGAAGTTACTGGGCATATCTAGCTATTGTTGATTATACATTAGGTGGTCAAGATGAAGCACTTAAAGCTGCTGAGAATGCCAAAACATTGCTTCATAATGCTACTGTAGATAAACTCTATTATCGTATATACAATAAAAAACCTCTTAATCTTAAAGTACAGTAAGAGAACTTTTTGTCGGGGATAGTATACGATGTTCGGAACTTCTATTTGGAAAATCTGAATGACATTCCTCTGCTCTATTTAATGTAAAAAATTTCTTAAATACTTGTATTAAAGTTGTGTTTTTATGGAGAGACAAATTGTGAACCGCATATTGCGGTTATATTAATGCATTGGAATCATAATTCATTAATTATTTTTTAGCAGCCCGAGTTATGTTTGACGATATTATTTTTACCTGTGCCTACCAAAAAAGTGCCTGCCTTGCATTCTCTATTGTATGAGACTGTAATATTATATGGATCAATACCATTGCCATAAATATTTACAGCATCACCGGCTTTTGTGTCTGTAAAGGTATTATCATGAATATAATTTCCGTTTTTGGGTGAGCCGCCGATTATTATATCGTGCACACTTCCTCCAGTTTCACCATAATAACCGGTTCGGATTCCCCGAGGTGATCCCCAAAATTCGTTATTTTGAATCTTGATATTATAAATAGTATCTGTTGAATTTGTCAGCGCAAGTTGCATTCCTGATCCACCCTTACCGCCGCGAACTTTATTTCCTGCATATATTACATCATGGACACTTCCACCAATTGTGTGTGCTACCAATCCATCATCTCCGTCGGTGCCACGTCCCTGATCGATGTCGTTATTAAGAACATCTCCATAGGAAGAATTTAAGACATGAATGCCATCAAGTTGATCATATTTTCCACTAGTATCAACCTGTATGTTATTATTCTTAAAACAAAACACCGAACTATTTTCGGCAACTATTGAGTACGCAAATGGGTTTCGGACATATACATCTTTCACAAGTACATTTTTTGAATTATAGGCGTGAATAACATATCCCAAAAACCTATTAATAGAATTGCTATTCAGTTTGTTCCCCTGTTGATCTGCTGTGAAATTGGCAATTGTTACATTTGATGCACCATTTGTTGAGACAATTGAATAGCCGATAGAAGGGGTAGAATCAAGAAATTTTGGACCGGCTTTAATAACTGTTGAAGGGCCAGCACCTTCTAGAGTAACATTATTTCTCATTATCAAATGACTATTTATCACAAATATACCTACGGGTAGCTTGACAATTCCTCCGCCCGCATGTCCTGCCTGGGTAATTGCATTTTGAATTGCTGTATAGTTATCAGTTTGCCCATCTCCAATAAGAGAAGAAACCGGAAATATTCGTGTTGCCATTGCTCCGGTTGCTTTACTTATCGAGCAAGTGTTGGCATCTGGGAAGGGAGAAACGCCCAGTGGCTGTTCAAAGGTAGGAGAAACATTATTTTCTGAAAGTGTTTGCTTAGTATGCATCTCGTTCTTATATAGTAAAATCATTGTAATAATAAAAATTACTCCAATAATGATAATTAGATTTTTTCCATTCATAATGCTGAGTATATCAGATTGTTAAGAGTTTTGAATATTTATAAATAGTTCAGCACAGTTTAATCTCATAAAGATAAGATGAATAGAATCCACTTTCCCTGCGGTTTTGCCGCAGGGTTCTTGATTTGAATCATAAAACGATAAGGATCTTTACTTTTTCCTTTAACTTTATCATACTTGCTTATCCAGAAGTATCCTGTGCCAAATTTGAAAGCAATAAATGAGTCGTCTGGCAAATTCGCACTCAGTGAAAGTGTAAGTTTTAAAGTGTTTTGATATCATTTTGCCAATGTTTTATAATCATCAGACCAAAATCCAACGGAGAATGTGTTATTTTAAATATTCATTTGTCGAGGTGAAGCGATAAATCTTGAACCGCTTTTTGACTCGATTTTAAAACATTGGATTTACTCTAAAAGCTATCAAGACCTTCTTTTAGAAAAGAATAATATGAAATCGCAAGATTATAAATATTAATTGATACTTCTCTACTATAGTGGTGGTATAATTAACAATCTCATGGCAAAGGAAACATTACCAATTTCTTTTGTAAATACAGCTCTTGGAGATGAATTTAATAAAAGACGAGAATTCATCAGACATCGTTCTCCAGAACAATTTGCAGAACGCTTTGCTGAGGCTTTGCACATTCCAGGAGGTTTAGTTGCATTGGCCGAAGTTCCTGGAATGGGAGATACTGATCCTGCTGTTGATAAACGCTCACCTTTTCTTATTGCTGTAGCAAGTCATTTAGGGAAAGACTTTCAAATTTTACAATTTGCAGATCCTCGAAAAGAACGCCAGATGGCGACCCTGGGATTAGCTCTTATCACAAAACTTCCCATTATAAACAGCGGGTTACTTTTTTTGCCTCAGCCTGTTAAAGATAATTTTTTAACATATCCTTATGGTGCTATAAAAGCAACTTTTGAATATTCTGGAAAAGAAGTTGATATGGTGGTTACTCATTATGATCCGTTTCATAAAATATTAAGAAAAAGAAATTTTGAAAAGGACGAAGAAGCAGGAGTTAATGTCCAACTTGAAGCCTTTATAAAATTTTTCACTCCACGAATTGACAAAGCTGGGCAAAGAGTTCCAACTGGTGTCGTTGGTGACTTAAATTGTGATGAAATGAATACGCCTGCGAATACTTTGGTTGAGAAGCTAAGACAATTAGAATATACAGAAGCTATAACTGGCCCCACTATCCCGGGATCATCAGACAGAAGAGCTGATAGACTTTTTGTAACTTCGGAACTTTCCGTTGAACAAGTAGATCTTTTTGATACTGGTTCAGATCACTTTGGTATATCTGCATCAATAATATCTGTTTAGTTTACTACAGATTTATTGGTAGAAATATTCGGATTGTATATAAAATATTTTATTGCTGAGCTTGTCGGGGCTAGTTGACGACGTGAGGAACTACTACAGAGAAAATCCAACTGATATTCCCCCACTCTATTTATTAAAAAGTTAATTTTTTATTGAAAAATAAGAGATAAGTTTATCTTGAGGAACTATACCAATATATTTTTGATATTTGTTAATTTCTTGTAACGAAATTTTTCCATTAAACAATTTGAGTAAATCATCTATATGCAAAGTTTTTAATTTTTGTTCAGTATAAAAATACATCGAAGGTTTCATAATATCCCCTGGTTGTGATGTCTCAATAAAACCAAATTTATGTCTTATTGCTCGTTGCCAGGCTAGCTCTTTGGTAAAACCAATACTACATAAATAGTTAATCATTTGTCTAAGTGAACTTTTTAAGCCTATCTCTGTTACTGTATACTCTGCTGCATGTTGAAATAATGAAGCTGCTCCAAACTCGCCATAGGTGTCCTGCATAAAACAAGCTAGTCCTTCTTCCGTTGGCAAATAATTAGATGAACGGGAAATTTTATTATATTTCCCATTGGTGTAACGAAGGATATGGGTCATTTCATGTTTTATTGATCCGTCAAGGGAAAGTAGATGAAAATCAGTATTCTCATTTACTAATATCTTTTTTTTTGCATAAACAGGTCTAAAATTAAATCCTGCGTGTGGAACAACTGTAAATGAATAAGAAAGGTTAAAATAATTCAATACATGCTGAAATTCTGCAATAATATCTTTTACAAATACTGATTGATTTGGCAAATCAGGATGTGCAGAAATTATATTTTGGGCAGTAACAAGATACTCTTGTTCTATCTTTGTTTCAAAAACTTTTTCTGCTTCTTTTACAATAGTATCAGTATCTTGCTTTTCAATGGCAAGAACAAGTTTTTTATATTTCGAATGTTTATGTGCAAACTCACCAACTTCTTGTGAAGTCCATTTATAGCGAAATACTGGATTATATGTTGAGGATTTTAGAAATTTTTCTCTTTCTTCTACAAGGTTATTTGGAGTAATAATATCAAGAATTGTCCTCATAGAAAACTATTATAGCATTAGAAATCTATAAAAGTTTTAAGGTCGTAAGGCTATTTATACGAAAGAGCCATAGAGGACTTGAACCTCTTTCAGCCACAAAAAATGAGAAGAAAATTTTACTTTGAGGCTGTGTCGGGGAAAGAGGACTTGAACCTCCGACCTCACGGTCCCAAACCGCGCGCTCTAGCCAACTGAGCTATTCCCCGTGTTTTCTTTGTTCATATTGTACCATATTTTTCATCTGATATTGCATAAAGAGAAAACGGTGTCCAAGGATATTTTTAGGATGTATAATAGTTATTGATATGCTTCTTAATCTAGTTGTTTTTATTACCGGCGCTGTCGTTATGGTTGTTGAATTAACAGGCTCACGCATTATTGCACCATATGCAGGCACTTCTCTTACCATCTGGACCAATCTTATCGGCATTCTTCTTGGATGTTTGAGTCTGGGATATTTTTTTGGTGGAAAACTTGCTGATTCGCATCCGACAAAAAATAGATTGGGAACATTATTATTGATAGCGTCATTTTTTCTCAGTTTTATTCCGCTACTTAACAAATTTTTTCTTCCTCTACTTTTTAAAAGTTTTTTAGATTATCGTTTTCTTGCGGGTGTTTCGACATTTCTTTTGTTTGGAGTTCCGAGTATCCTGCTTGGAATGGTGTCACCCTATGTGTTGAAATTATCATTGACCAGTACGACAAGATCGGGAACAACAGCAGGGACATTATATGCACTTGCAACAGTTGGAAGTATTGTCGGCACATTTCTTGCCGGCTACGTGCTGATTGCATGGATAGGAAGTGATTTGATATTTTTTTTGTTAGCAGTGTGCATGTTACTCCTGTCACTTTGTTTGCTTGCAAGAAGACGTATTGTGGTTCTTTCTTGTGCTATTTTCCTGGGAAGCATGATAGGGATTATTTATAGCACACCCTTCCTTCCATTCATCCAACAGCCAATTCTCTCTGAGGATACACCATATAGTCATGTCATAATTGATATTACGAATGACTGGATAACAGGTAAGCCAGTTCGGGAATTGAAACTTAATGATGTACATGATTCTGCAATATTTCTAAATGGGAAAGATTTAGTATATCCATACACCAAATATTATAGGCTCGCTGACAATTTTGTCCCAAATATACAGCGAGCGTTGATGATTGGCGGAGGTGGATATACGTATCCAGAAGAGTTTATTCATACTCATCCTTCTGCAAAAATGGATATAGTAGAGATTGATCCTGAATTGACGGAACTTGCTGAGCAATATTTTGGGTTTCGTCCGACGCCAAATACAACAATTTATAACGAAGATGGTCGAACATTTTTGAATCGCGAACCATATCAATATGACGCAATATTCCTTGATGCGTTTGCTGGATATACAACACCGTTTCAACTAACCACAAAGGAAGCACTTATTCATCTTTCTGATATGCTTTCCCTCAATGGTGTTATTATAAGCAATACTGTTTCTCCAATTTTGGGATCGGGGGGAAAACTTTTTCAATCTGAATATGCAACATATAAAGCAGTATTTCCTTTTGTTGCTGTTTTTCCTGTCACATATCCTGATGACGGCTATGCGTTACAAAATGTGATGATCGTTGCATCAAAAAATACATTGCCTTTAACTACAGCCAATACTAAATATCAAAGTTACTTACAAACACGATGGCAAAAAAATATTCCGTCGGATGTACCGTTATTAACAGACGATTATGCACCTGTTGAGTACTATACAGTGAGCATGTTAGATCAGAGTAGATAGAGTAGATGAATGTGCCGCGAGAGGGAGTCGAACCCTCACGTCCTTGCGAACGGGGGCTCTTAAGGCCCCTGTGTCTGCCATTCCACCACCGCGGCTATTCATATGAATATGCTAATTGTACTTGAAATGGGTCCTTTATTCAACTCTTTACCGTAGAGATCATTTTGTGGAACTTAGCAATGATGTGACTTTTTCAAAGCTTCCTACACTATTTGAAAAATCGTTTCCTGTCATTGCGATATGTCTTTCAAAAATAATAACATACGGCTTTATTTGCAGCCAAAAAGCATTGAGTACCGTGAAAGGAATCTCTATAACATGGATAATTGCTTTCAGTGTGTACATAATTGCCCAAAAAGCTGTTGAAACACTAATGTCAATCCAACTCCAAAGAATTGTAACCGTAAAGATAATTGCATGGAGAATCTGAGTAAATGTATTCCCAATAGTTATTCCACAGAATATGAAAAAGGAAATTGCGGCATGCAATATTTGTAAAAAGCCGTTTTCAGCAATGACTTCGCACAATAGAAAAAAAGATAAAACCATTTGAACGAAGTTAGACAAAACAGCAGTACATTCTTTTATTCCTATTTGTACTATGGCAAGAAGTGTATTAGTTGTGGTTGCAACAATTCTAAAAATATCCGATTGAGTCGCTGTTCCAAAAGAAATAGATTTTTGAAATGACATGACGAAAAACATCCACAAAGCAGAAAGTGCAAGTTCTGTGATAGAAAAAATAAGTTTTCCAGCTTCAAAAATTAGAATATCCGACAGTGTGTAAAAAGGTCTGGGATCAAGGAGCCTTATAAGTAGTAGACTTTCTTTTGAAAGCAGCATAGAAGTTTTTGCCACAGTTGGCATAGATGATAAAAGAATTGCAGATAAAACAGTAGAAAAGCTGACAGTTCCTGATTCAAATTCTTGTACATACAGGGAAAGATCCGGAAAAGAAATTTTCGGAAAGAAAATATGTGGAATTGAAATTTGTGGCAATTGGAAATTAATTTGTATATGTGAGAAGGTATTTCTGAATGATGAAGAAATGACAAGGGTTGCAGTAAAAGCAATAAGTAGTATCAGAATTGGCGTCATGCCATAAATAGTTTTTGAAAAGGAAAACGAAGAAGTTGTCTGAGTCTTTTTTGTATACTTTCTTTTTTGTCGGTTCTTAATTACAAATTTTCTCATTACAGTAAGCTAACCTATTATACACCTTCTGTAGTGATCTCCTTATGCTGTTCCTTGAGCTGAGTATTGTTTTTTGATATACTAAACGATATTGCGGGTGTAGTTCAATGGTAGAACAACAGATTTCCAATCTGTATACGAGGGTCCGATTCCCTTCACCCGCTCACTTTTTTATGAGTAACATGACTACTGATAATTATGAGAAACATACCGCCAAAGCATCTTTTTGGCAATTTAAATGGCTACAAAAATTACTCATAGATAATTATTATATAGTCTTACTTGATACCGCCAAAAGATTAAAGCCAACTTCAGTACTTGATGCCGGTTGTGGAGAAGGCTTTACTCTGTCACATTTCGAAGAAAAAAATATCGGTAAAAACCTCGAAGGAGTTGATTTTCTTTCTACTGCAATCAAAATTGGCAAAAAATTGCACCCCAAACTTGCATTAAAACAAGGCGATATCTATAAGCTCCCTTATAAAGATAGCCAATTCGATCTAGTTCTTTGTACAGAAGTACTTGAACATCTTGAGAATCCTGAAAAAGCATTGAAAGAATTGAAAAGAGTTACAAAAAAATACATCATTTTATCCGTGCCAAACGAGCCTTTATTTATGTTTGGCAATTTTATCCGCGGGAAGAATGTTAAACGATGGGGCAATGATGTCGAACATATAAATCATTGGAGTACGAGTGCTTTTGAAAAATTTGTTGCGAAAGAATTCACGGTAGAAGACGTAAATACTCCCCTTCCTTGGACAATGATAGTTGCAAAGAAGTAATTGTTAAGAACTAGACATTATTTTTGTGCTTCAATACTTTTATAAAGAACTACTACAAATGAAATAAGTGGGACAGACAACAATGCACCAACAATTCCCATCAAATTAGCACCAATTGTCACTCCGAGAATAACAACAACAGGATTAAGACCTACTGCACGTTGCATTATTTTAGGGACAAATAATTGCCCTTCGATCATTTGAATAAGAATATACGTTACAATGACAACAAGTGCCATTGTCGGGGATATTGTCAGGGCAACAACAACGGCAGGAATTGCCGCAAGTGTTGGACCAAGTGTCGGAACAATTTCCAAAAGGCCTGCAAGAAGAGCCAAAGGCAATGCAAAAGGCATACCAACTATCATTAAAGCGATCCACGCAAGTACGCCAATTGTCACACTGAGAAGCACTTGTCCTTGTAGCCATGCGCCTAATTTCTCATTGACAAGGCTGAGAGTGTTTAATACTTTTTCGTGCTGATTTTTATGAAATAAACGTGCAAAATTCCTTTTAAATGAATCGTTATAAAGAAGCAAGTAAAGACTGACAATAAGTACCGTCACAATAGTGAAAAGTCCGCCAAAAAAAGTAGTCGTCACCTGAAGTGCGTTTGAGCTAATAATGTTTGCCTGTCCATTAAGGTATCCCTGTACTTGTTTGAAATCGACTTTCATGCCCATAAGGTTTGCTGATTGATTTAAATATTTTGGAAAGCCGATGATCAATTGTTTCATTTGCTCCACGATAAATGGAACAAGCGGAACAATAAGTAACAGCAAAAGAAGAATGATTAAAAAATACGGAATAAGTACGGCAGCTAATTTGGGCACACGTCTTTTTCTCAAAAAGCTTACAATTGGAAGGATTGCTGCCATAATAATGTAAGAAAGAAACAAAGATAAAATGATATCACGGATCTGAAAAATAAACCATCCAAAAAAGACAAGGCATAAGGCGAAGATAATTTGATTTTTTAACAAATATTCGTAAAAACGCTGTAGCATAATTCCATTTAACTATATGTAGGCGAGGCTTGTCAATGAAATCGATTTGTTTTGTAATAAAAAAGGCTGCAGGTGGCTTCAGCAGCGATTTTTTAGTATAATTATCTATGCCATAAGCGATATGCTGTAGGCAAACTGCTCCCGTAGCTCAATGGATAGAGCAGCTCGGTTCTAACGAGTCGGTTGGGGGTTCGAGTCCCTCCGGGAGTACAAGCTAAACAATATCTATCTGCAAAAATCATTTTGCAAAAGTTACGTCAATCCTATGGGCAAGACTGTCATTTATATCTTTAATGTCTGTAAATCCATGCGCCTGTGCAAGTCTGCCTGTCCACGTATTGCGTACCGCTTCTTCTCTTTCTGCTAAAGTAATTTCAGTGGGATCTTTACCAAGAGCAGCAAGATTTGCATGATATTCATCAAAATTAACACTTTTCCCACCGTAGTAGTCGTCGAACCAGTTAACACGGATTTGTTCTACTGGATTTCCTGAGATTTTTTTATCAAAATACTTAAGAGCCTCAGCAAAAAGCAAGGAAGGGTATAAATCGGGATACCTGTAACCTTCCGCAACCCTCTCTTTTTCACTATTGGTTGTATTTATTGAGAAACCGACTATTTTCTTGCTGTCGTCAAGAATATTTAACGTCGATGAAAAATGAAAATCATCATTATCTTCATCATAGATATATATTCGTCTATCACTAAATTTACAATGCAAACGTTTGCCGTTTTTTGTCACAATAATCTGATCAATATCTTTATCTCCTTTAAAAAATTCCCGAGGGACACCTCCAATTTTCGCCTTTTTTCGATCCAATAATGAAGGTAATTCTCTTGGATCAATAAATCTTAACAGTTGTTTAGTTCTTCTTAATGTGGGTCCACGAGATGTAGTTTCCGCATCACTTTTCCCTCTGGTGTGCTCCATTTCTGTTCTACCATTTTCCATAAGTTGCCTTAATTATAGTTTAAGAATATCACACTTCATAGGAGTTTTCTCCTTGCTTAACAAATTTTGTTTTCATAAGGCATCTTTAAAATAGTAAAGGCTTCAAAATAAATAGAAATTGTTGCCTATAGTTTGATCTAATCATTTATTTTGTTATAATAAGCGTTTATGACAGAAGTATTAAGAGGTAATGAACAAAATGAAACGCGTCCACCAATGGATACCCGTTTTAAACTTGCTATAGGGCAAAAAATTTGTAGTGGCTTTGATTCACACGCCGGATTAGAATTAACCCCTCATGGTTTTGCAGTTCCTACACTTATATCAGGAAAAACATCTACAGGAGAACACAGAATTTGGGTAGGAATAGTTACTCCAAATACAGAAAATCCTTTAGCAAGAGCTGCTTTTGCTGTAGGCATAGCATCTGTAGCGAGTCAGGATGATTCAAGCCTTATGTATCCATTACTATACTTAGATTCAGCAGAATCTAAATTTAATTTATTACCTGAGAGACGGATGCCAGTTACTAAACAGGATACAGGTATCCAATTAGGAGTGCCTATGATGGATCCCGGTTGGAACGTGCTTAATAGCTTTTATGACAAGCATGTAGGTGATGGGATGACTGGTTTGGGTTCATCTATTGATCTTGCGAGGTTTGCAAGATTAGCTGATGCGTTTTTACTAGAACATGTTTCAAATGATAGTGTTTGGTTTAATTACACAAATATATATTTCCAAGTTGCAAAAGCATTAGGGGGCTTTAGGAAAAGTGGAGTATTTGGGAAAGAGGAGGATATACTCCCTGACATTAATGGGTTCAATAATGGAGAGGAGGAAGAGCATATAAACCCACGGGCTAGGGTGTTTATTAAAGAACAAGTAGAAAAAGAGCGTGCAAGAATCGAAGGACTTCGGAGGGGTGGTCAAAACCCTCTCGGCCGAGGATTTTCTTCCTTAACTGTGAATGACTACTTAACCACACAAACTGATTCTGAAAGAATAGCCCAACATGCTTGTGATTTTATTAATAGCGGTGCTGTATTACATTTACTCATTAATCAAAATGGTGCCAATCTAGCAGGAATACCAATAGAACTTGATGAAGATGGTCTTTATACACCATTACTTCATCAACATGCTTATGATCCTCAGGCAATTTTGCGAGATGTTGAAATGCAACATGCATCTCAACTTTTTGGAGGAGAGCAACTATCACCTGAGGATCCGGTAACAACTGTTGAAATACCACCGGCGTTAATGACGGATTCGAGTATACGAAAAAAAGAGATTGGGAAAAAGGAATTTATACCCCAATTGCGAACGTGGCCTCTTGGAAGCCAAGCAAGGATGATACGGGGTGTTTCGGGTACTATGAGAGATGAGCTTGTCCGTGTAGGCGCAGTTGATGATATAGCAACAGTCGCCGTTAGAAGAACCTTCGTTCCAGAAGATAGGAATATTAGATCCAATATTTTAACAGCAGTTAGACCTGCTTCTTCCAAGGATGTTGAAAAAGCAAAAGGACTTGCTGTGAGCGAGTAAGAGTATATGATTATAAGATCTTAAAATTTGAATACTCTGTTGTTTAAATTGGCAGTTGAAGTATCTATTTTATATCTCTTTTAATTTTAAAAAAATGAAACCTTTCTTCTACTTTTAAAGAAAGTTATATTTTTTTAGTATAAATATGGAAAAATATACGTTATATTATAAAAACGAGTTCTTAGAATTAACATACTTCATTCATCCCAGTAACGAAAATCCTTACTTTCACAGGGGTACATGTATAAAAAAATTGTACAGAATGTTATTAACTCTATTTTACTACCAATCTCTAAAAAAACTCTTCCATACAAAAAATATCTACATCAGTTAAAACTAATACCTCCTAGCGCTTGCCGGTTATAGCTAGGCTGAGGAAAATCACTTAATAAACTTTGTCTATACTGTGGATCAAGATCAGACGAGTCATCTATCACACATTTTTGTCTTGCCTTAGCAAAGTGAGTCATGAATGCATGTGCATATCTTTCTTTCATACTGGTAGGATCACTTCCTAATAAATTAGAGAAAATAGATAAGTTATCATCTATATAAGCTCCTTCTATTCCTAATTTTTTAAGAAGTGTTTCTTTATCAAAATTTATATGTTGGTCTGGCTGAGGCAAATAATCCATATACCCGCTTGAAAACCAATCAAAATCACACGGTGACCCTCCTATCATATTGTTATTCCAAACAGAAGCATATAATACTGCTCCTACACTATTAACTACAGCTTTAGTTTTTGCCATTTTATCAATTTCAATATTTGTAATCTCATCAAGTACCTCTCTATTATCTTCCCATACTTTTTTTATCCATCTACCAAACAGTGTTCTTCTAAACGGCATTCTATTTAATAAAGCAATATGTGGTTGCATTTCTGGGAAATGTAATTGGTCAGGTGTTAATCCAGAAGTTTGACACAATTCAGTTAGGATCGTCGTATATAAAGCTTTCCCTGTCGATAAAATATCTTGTGGTCTTGCTTTTTTACCATCTGAAATTTCTTTGATAACGTTATAGTTTTCTATGTCTGCAAGTATAGCTATATACGATAAACGAACATACGAGGGTGTATAGTAAGCGACTTGCACAAATGGATCATCATCCAAAAACCTGCCAATAACTTCATCCATTGATGCTGCGTCTAATTCAGCCTTCAGTCCTACCATTGCGCTTTCTGTTTCTCCCTTGTCTTTTTCTAATGCTTCATTTCTTTGTTGTTCATAGAAAAGTAATCGCGTTTTCATCATAGAGTACTCTAGCGGTTTACCTTCTAGCCTAGTCTTCAATGATTCGTTAACTGACTTTTTAGAACCATCTGGCAATGCAATTTCTGTGAGTTTCTTAACAGCGAGAGGAATCTGTCCCGTGGGGTATTCACCGTATGCTTGATGATAAAGCTGTGCAAAGCGTAGTCCATTCATCATTTCTCTTCTCGCTTCTGAAGATAACATACCATAGTTAACTTCCCAGCTCCCAGAGATATGTTGCGTTACAGGTCCTCTGTCGCCTGAACGAAATTCTTCTAGATAAAGAGCAGCTAAATCTGTATCATTATCAAAATAACCTGTCCTTGTTGTAAAATCCTTAAAAGGTACAGATAAAGCAAAAGGTAACTCTCCTGTTCTTATCCCACATGGTTTTCTCTGAATAAACCCTCGATCATGATCTAATACTGTATACGTGCTTCTTGCTGCTTCGATATCTCCTGCAGAGGTAGATCCTTTGTGAGACAAACTAATAAATGTATCACCAGCCTCACGGTGAGGTCTAAATCCTGCAACCGCTCCGTCATAGCGGAGGTTAAACATCACTCCTGCTATTTCTGGCTCTCTTATTTGTCTTTCTTCTAAAATAGTATTTTTAACATCAATTAAGTGCGGTACGTCCCCAAGTAAATCGGCTGTAATATCTTCTCCTTCAATAACTACAAATGACTCATGTTCAGGTAAGTCTCTTTTCTCTGGTTCTGTGTTTCGTTGTCTTTTGGGTACTTCTAAAGCTTTTCGACCACGTTCCCTAATAGTAGCTCCTAATCCTAGGTTTCTTTTAGGAACAGCTTTAGATTTTGTTCGGTTACCTTCTTGTCCTTGACCTTGATTACTAAATTCTGTCATATATTGTTTTATCTAAAAAAATAAATCAAATTGTCGCACGACTATTTTAATACTTTTTAACTAAAATGTTCCACTATTTCTATGACAATTTAAAACTTTTCTTAAAGTACGTTATTGCAGAAAGTATTTCATTTCTCTCATCGGCTTCAAGTGATATAGTTTGATAGGTTCAAACATTGTTCCACATGGGGTACTAGGTGAATTTTACTTCGAGGTTAAATAAGATTATATCAACAGTGCACCCCTCTTTTTCTTGACAAAAATATACAATAAATATACAATATTTGTATGAATACGCAAACATTTAATATTGCTCTCCCTGAAGATTTAGTAAAAAAAGCAGATGAGATTGCTAAAAAAGAATACCGTAGTCGCAGTGAACTTATTCGTGAAGCATTAAGATCATATATTGAAGATAAGGAAGAATGGGAACAGATTTTTACAACCGGAGAAAAAGCTATGAAAGAAATGGGAATAAAAACTGAAGAAGAAATAAATAAAATTGTCCATGACTTCAGACATCAAAAAAAATCCAGTTAAAGTTCTTCTCGACACAAATGTACTAATCTCCGCTCTTGGCTTTGGAGGTAAGCCAAGACAAATATTAACACTAGTTTTAGAAAAGAAAGTTAAAGCTGTTACGTCATCAATACTTCTAGCAGAATTTCATGAAGTAATAAATAAAAAATTTCCTAAATTAGCTCCTCAGTTACTATTAATAGAGACTAAAATAAAAAAGATATTTTTAATTGTTCATCCTAAAGTATCGCTTGATGTTGTACGAGATAAAGATGATAATCGAGTTCTAGAGGCTGCTATACAAGGTAAATGTCATTATATCATTACTGGAGATATAGACTTACTAACTCTCAAAATGTATCAAGGGATTAAAATTGTTACTCCAGAAGTATTTCTTAAAGACTTTTGAACTATTTAGTCTGATATGCACCATAAGTTTGGCAAAATGAGCTAGGCACTCAAAGAGCAAGGTTCAAAATAATTTGCACCAGGGGTACACATCATTTTTACGGTGAATAACAGCTTCAAAAAAGGTTTGAATCCCTTTAGCTTTTTGCTGAAGTGCGCCTCTCAGAATATGCGACTACATCATCCAACATATGCTTAGTAATGTCATTATAATCGAATCTGGCAACATAGAGAGTCCCTTATGTTGCCATTTCTTGCTGTTTCTCTGTGTTAGTAAGTACACCTTCAATAGCTTCAGCAATACCTCTCGGATTATCATAATCAACATACAGACTATGCTCTCCTGCTGCTTCTGGGACACCGCCGACAGTTGTTGTAATTAATGGCGTCCCTGCAGCCTCATATTCGATAGCGGATATGCAAAGTGTTTCAACGAATTCTTCTATTGGCCTTGTCGGTATGACACCAACAGCTGAAGTTTGCATCAATGCCCGCTTCTCGTCCTCGCTGACACCTCCTGTAAAGATAATATCTGATGTTCCCTGCTCAAGAGCCAGATGCTGCAGTTCTTCCATTTTGTTGCCCTGTCCTCCTATAACCAGTACAGCATCTGGCATATGTTCTTTAACAACACCAAAAGCCTTGATGAGTGTGTCGACATTCTTTTCTGGGAAAAGTCTCCCGAAATAAGAGATCACCCTTGCACCAGAAGCAATACTGTATTTTGCACGGAACGCTTCCTGTCCTTCAATATCAGAAGTAGCGAAATATTCAACATCTAGAGGCGCATGTAATACATTTGTTCGCTCTTCCAGTTGATCAGCAGCTCGTCTCGGGAGAGCTTTGCTTATGGGAAAACAACTTGGATCAAGAAAAGTTGCATTTCAAATGCTTACTCACACCCATCCTGCAAGAGAACATGCCTGGAAGTTCTTACACACGTATGTAGAAGCAAATACTGTACTCAATACTGATGGTGCTGCAATTTACAAAAATATCAATAACTGGTGGCCTGTGTATCACAACCGGGATATTCACAAAAAATTTGAGTTTGCTCATACCTCTGAGATTGAAGGAATGTTTGGGGTCTTGAAAACCTTCATTAGAAGAATGTATCATCATGTTACCGTTACCAAGTTACCAGCGGTCGTAGGGGAATTTTGTTGCAGATTTTCTCACCCTGAAATGTTCGATTCTCCCTATGAATTCTTGCTAATCACGCTACACCTTGTGCCAACTCCTTAAGATTACCCCAGCTTTTTTTCTTTTGCAAAAACAGTAAAGCTGACCATAATTTCTCTTCACTATACGGAGTGCATGGGGTAAATGGTTATATAACTACATGTTTAAGAAATACCTTTGACTTGATTAGCAAAAAATTTTGTCATGTGGGGTACATGAAGCTAAAAGCTTTGAGTTCGCACTGGTCATTTCTTTCTTTTAAATTCACCTGACTTTTGTGTTCTTACACCAACAACAAGTAGATAAAAGACCATGGAAATTTCCGCGATTGCTGACGGAATAACGACAGTTGTATAAATTTTTGGCTAAAATCTGGTGTTAAAAATGCCTAAAAATAAGTAAAGTATCCCAGCAATTCTTGCAATCTGCTTGTTTTAATTCATTTTTATTATCTTATATTTGAAGTATATGCTTTAGTTAAAAAATAGATACAAGCAAGCTGTCTTTTTGAAAGACATTTATTACTTGAAAAATTGAGGGATATAAAGTGTATAATTATCGTAATCATACTGTATTCATAATTTTTATACATTTGAAATTTATATTACAATTTTAACAAAAGAAAATTCACATAAACTTCTCAAATACTTAATCTATCTTTGTGCTATCTGTGGTCCGCTCTTAACAATCCCTCAAATATATATAATTTGGCTGCATAAAAATTCTCAGGGAATAGTAGTTCTTTCTTGGCTTGGTTATTTATTCATTGCAATTATTTGGATAATTTATGGAGTCGCCTATAAAAACAAATCTGTGATATTGAGTAGTGGACTGTGGATTGTCGTAGAATGTATCGTTATTATCGAAGCATTACATTATCAATAAATCATTTTATTAAAATTTAAAATCTTATACCTGTAAATAACACTAGATATATTGATAGAATTGTTGATAAATCTCTAATATAACAATTAAAGTATTCGTGTTTTTTCAGATTCGAGTCCCTCGTGGATAAATGCTGTTGAATATTATGCAAGTCCTAAAATCACAATTCCTACAAGAGTACATATAATTCCAATTCCTTGTTGTTTCGTTAATTTATCATTAAGGAATAATCTTGCTAGAATAACAAAAATTACTGGAGATGAGCTAGCAATTGGAGCAACAATAGAAACATAGCCTTCCATTACTCCTAAATTATAGGTAAAGTTTCCTAAGGTTATAAGAATTGCAGGAATTATTAAAAAAGGCAATATTGATAAACCAGAAATTCTAATTTTTACTTTTTTGGACTTCGCATAGAAATAACTTAAAGGAGATAAAAGAATAAGAGGGAAATAAGCCCAAAACCAACCAATATGTATTGCGGGTATTTTAATAAAAGTGAATGATATTCCCCAGAGTACACTTGTTATTACCGCAAAAGGGATTCCTTTATCGTGATTAATACTCTTTAGAGTGATTGATGTAAGAGATGTCCAAGGGAAAATAACAATTAACACTCCTAATAGAGAAAGTAAAATTCCGATGCCTTGAATTGCGATAATATGTTCTTTAAAAAAGATAAAAGACAATAATACAATAATTACACCGAATGTACCTGCAATTGGGTTTACTAGAGATGCATTCCCCTCCTCTAAGCCTTTAAAATAAGTAAGATTACCTATCATATGGATGAATTGAATAAAGAAAGCGAGGTATAACATTTGCATATCTGTAGGAAGTTGAACAAAGGGAAGATAAAGAGATGCCAATGGTAAAGAAAGAAGAAAAATCCAAAAAAATGCTTTAATGGAGCCTAATTTGCGTGATGCAATTGCAGACAGAAATTCACCAACTCCCCATCCCAAAAAAGTAATTAATGCAAAAATAATTGCCATATTTAATTGTAAAAAATAGAATTACCAAATTATATCAACATACGTATCTATTGGACAGTAATAAATTCATTGAAACTACTCATCTCCTTATGACGTTTGTACCGCAAATTTAAGATGGCTACTTTAGATGTTTATTACCTCAATCTGAAAGCAATGATTTGACCTGCATTTACTCAAGTGTAAAGTTAACCTAATATTTAATGATTATTTAAAATTTAAAACTTATCATTATTGTAGAATTACAATATGAGTAAAAATAAAAAGCAACAACAGATAAAAATTATACAGAGAGGATCTACTGTCGTTCCTATTGTAATAGGAGTAATAATTGTTGTTCTCATACTAACATTAGCTTTCTTAATTTATACCGGAAAGTTACAATCATTATTGGCTGGCAGTAATGGAACAAATACAAATACTACTTATCCGTATAGTGGGACAGGCAGCGGCACAACTTTTGGCAGTGGAACAACCGGAACAAGTACAACCTCAACTACCGGAAGAACTAGCGGCACAACGACCACTACCAATGTCAACAACTGAAAGTTCAGGAACTGACACAAATACAACATCAAATAGTACAGGACAAGCTCTTCCAGGTAATATCAATGTCACAATCGATCCCAATCAACCAGGTGTTGATGTAAACGGCAGTAATCCTGATGTTCATGTTAATGTCAATGCAACTCATCCAGGAGCCAGTGTAAATGGTGTCAATGCAGGTCTATAAAAATTACGCTAAAGATAGGAAGATATAACGCGCTTCAGTTTTAAGATAAGCCCAACAATTAATAATCCTCAACAAATAATTCTAAAAAGATTCAAGTGAATTTTATTTTAAACAAGGAGAAAGGTTTTTACTTCTACTCTAAGGTTATTTATCTCTAACAGCCTAGTGGCAAAGGATTCAAAGTAACAGTTTGCCCTTGCAATGCTGGTTTGACTAAAGGATCTAAATAAAACATGACAGGAAGCTTGCATATACCTTCTTTACTAATTCCTTGTGCTTCGAGCCAGGTAGTCACTTCCGTTTTTGCTTGATTGATATTTGTGGTTTTGATGTCACCCATAAATACATTTTCAGACTTTACATAATCTAATTCGACATCCTCACTGATAAAAAGAACTCCGGAATTAGGACCACCAAGCATTGCGTTTAACATTGAAGTCTTTGCTTGACTATCTGCAGGAGATAAAGGTGGTCGATGCAATACTACCTGCGCAAGTCTTCCTTCTGCTGCATCATCAAGATTTATTGTTACTGGACGTGCTGGCATTACTGCTGAAGTTGGTGAGAGGTGATAATTTTGTTTGGTTTGGGCTGGTTTAGCCTTCAATGACAGTAAAAAGATAATAATTGTGGGTACAATTACCACTACCGCCAAAGCGATTATAAAATAATTTCTATGCTCTTGAATAAAATTTTTCATACCTAATTTACTGTTACTCCATAGCTCCTAATACATGAATCATAACTTGATGGCCAATAGCGAAAACTATGCCCAATCACTGTATCATTATAATTTATTCCATTACTTAATTGTAGTGTCCATACAACATTACCTACATCGTATTTTCCATTGCCTTTACCTGCAGGATTCATTTGCACTAATCCATATGCTCCTTGACCACTTGTTGAAGCGCCAAGATATGCGTTGGCGTTGTAGCCACTTTCATTTGGGAGAATACAGAAAAACCATGCTTTTTCCTCTGAAGGTTTAAGCACCGTTAACTCTGAAGAAATAAGATCTCTATTTTCCGAAATTACTCCTCCTGGGCCTTGATGGATAAGAGTGCATGTGGGATCACCATAATTCACGCCACCTGGAGTCATATTCATATAATGTCTATAAAAGGTTCCACAATCATTGTTACTTGGTGGAAGGTTTCCCGGTACATTAACAGGAGCGCTATTGCCACTACCTCCGGTACCCGTCCCGGTTCCCGTACCAGTGCCAGATGAATTAAGCACATAACTCCCTGGACATGGCTTTGTATTCGTATTTACCGTTATTTCAGCCCTTCTATTCTGCGCACGACCCGCAGGATTATCACTGCCGTCTGGGTTAGTATTAGGCGCTACAGGATCTGCAGCTCCGCATCCTCCAAGAATATATTTATTAGTATTATTTGAAGTTGATCCGACTTTACTTTGCAAATAATTTGCAGCAGCTTGAGCACGCTCCGCAGCTACAATTTGATTGGCTCCTGTCGAACCAATTGAATCGGTATAGCCAGTAATTGTTACAACATCTTTTGGAAACTGTTTTAGGATGGCAGCGAGCTGATCAAGAGCAGGCTGATCATTGGATTTAATCACGGCAGAATTAAAATCAAAATGAATAATAAGTTTGTTAGGAATAGTCTGTGATGCACTTGATGTCGCGACAAACGCTGCTGACTGGGAAGCAACACAAACTGAAGGTTCATTGCATTGTTTGCTGCCTCCCATGACCAAACAATAAAAAGGAACTGAATTACAAGATTGCGATGTTCCCTGCGGCGTTGTAGCGGCAAATTGAGTAAATATTTGTGGTTGTTTTGTATAAGTAACTAAAATAAGTGCAGCACCTAAAATCACCACAGAAATAAAGATATTTCTTGAGATTGGCTTTAAGAAAAATGTAGAAACTTTCCTAAAGAGTTTTCTTCCGTCATTTATATGTTGAGTTACTTTATTAAGCATCTGTTATTAGACTAATAAATTCCTAAAGAATTTGTCAACACTTACTTCCAGAGATTTAAACATATTTTACACCACAAACACATTTGTAGTCTTTTTCTAAAGTACGATATAATTACATTGTGATGAATCAATGGACACATACACTATGATGACATAAAATGAAAAAAATTAACACTATTAACACAAGAAAGCAAATTGGCTTTCCTCTTAAAACCCGGAGGAATATTTACTTATTATTCAGATGAAGCAAAAAAATTTTCCAAACAACATTTAGAAAAATTGCAGGAAGCAGGATTTACCTTAGAAAATATAAATTATGAAGTCTGTGAAGTGAATCCTCCGAAAAATTGCGAGTATTGGACAGAAAAAACAATGATTGCGCCAATTATTAGAAAGTAGATAAATAACTATTCTAAGGCTTGAGGGTCACTTTCTGTTGGAAGATGTCAGCCCACCGCGGTAGACGACTGGGAGTTAATCGTTCGGTTCCAATTGCCGAAGCGGATGGTTTGGGAGTAGCTGGAGTTTCAGCTTCCGTGGGTAAGCTGTTTGACCTTTCTTTATTTTGCCATGTCGGGCCATGATAAGATAGATCTGCTGCTAAAAGTCCTCCGGTACCGAGGACTATAGCAATAGCAACTCCACCTGCAAATTGAAGACTACTTCGTGAAATTCTCCTTCCACTATCAGGGTAGTTGCCTGGACTTGATTCTGGTTGTTTTGCCATTGTTCAATAAAAAGGTAGCAGCGAATTGTATCAACTTTTAATAAACTTATCAAATCCTCATTACTCTTTTATCTGTGTAATCACATAAGCAACACTGCCGTCGGGATAATATAGATATTTTAGTGGAATATACCTATATTGCTGATAGTATTTTAAATACTCAGGAGGCAGTGCATAGAGTTGTTTTCTCGTACTATTATAATAATCTTCAGGCAGACCTACCTTGCATTTTATGCAGTCATTTGGTGCATAGAATTTGAAAAATTCATATCTTCCATTGAAATACGGAGACATTATAAAGTCATCATATTGCGATTCATGAGAGATGAAATATGGAACAATATCCTTCGGACCATATTGCCATCCCCACCATGCTGATGAATATTTAGGATAATCGACAAAATAAAGTTGTAGATAATATATAAAAGAAAATATGACAATAAATCCAGTCATTGCGTAAAATAAGATAGTATATGGTTTTCTCCATTTCTGTGTCCACTGCATAAGACAAACAAACCCTACAGCAGATACTATCTCAAACGGAATAACGCCAATGATTGACCGTCTTGCAAACGGACTGCCATCGCTGGCAAATATCCCGCCAATTGGATAAAGCAAAAACCATAATAAAAGGACAAAAAAAGCTTTATCCCGTTTTTTAAATACTGTATAAATGCCGCAGAGCATCAATGGTAGCTGAAAAAGATATAACTCCCCTATTCCACTTGGCGCATCTCGCAATATCTGGTTGCCCGGGAGGGCATTATTGCCTCCAATGAATAAAAATTGAGGTGAAAAGTGATTGAGATAGTTTATTTCTATTTGATGAAAAATAGATATTTTCTCAGGCGGATGAAGAAAAATACTTGTTTGATCCCACCTGACAAGTGCATCGTGGGAAAAGAGATTCTGAATAAAAGGAATCAGTAACATCATAAGGAGAACAAAACTCATAAGAGTTTCCTTTTTGTGTCTAAGAAAGAAATCTCGATATATAAACAGCAATCCGATGCTAAAAAAGGGAATAAAAACGCGCCCTGCGTAATAACTATAGAGTGCGAGAGCAAAAATAAAAATTGAAAGTGGGAGAAGTTTTGGTCGCTTTTGTGCTTTGAGAAAAATAAATAAACCCAGCGACGTGTAGAAAACAAAGGGCATCAGTTCATACGCAACTCTGCTAAATTGAATATGCCAGGGGGATATCGCAATGAGAAAAATACTAAATAATCCAATAAATCTTGCTTTTTTGTAGGTTTTAAACAACTCGATTGCTAAAAAATAAACGGCGATCATTGACAGAAGGCCATATATTGCCGATGTAAGACGCGTAGAAAATTCATTGAGACCCAAAAGCGCAATGAGCGGCACCGTGCTATAAATCTGCACCGGGCTTTTGTATTCTCCAAATGACTTAAAAAATGCTGGAAACGGTATGCCATACTCATCGGTTCCTTTTGTCAGTATTGTATAGGCATTATAGCCAATTGATGCTTCGTCCGCATGAAATCCGTACGGGACAGTAGTCAAATCGTACGTGCGTATAACTAGTCCAAATAGTAAAATAATAACTAGACAAGTTGTTTCGATGAGAAAAAAATTTTTTTGTGAGTGAAAAAAGGTATGTATCCGCATAGACAGATATTTATTTATTCTAACAAAAATGAATGAGTTAGAGTAACTAGTCGATATAATTGCCTTTTGCTTTATTATAGGCTACAATGAAAACCATGGCTTCTGAAAGAGAGGGTGAAACACATGAAAATATACTTATTGAAAGGGCACAAAGGTTGTTAGAAAAGGCTGCATCCAGTGCATTAGCTGAAGCACAAAGAGTCACTCAATTACCTCCAAGAGATGCATTTATAGGTGTATTTGCATCAAAATGGATATCAGGTGAAGCATATAGTGAAGCTCTTGATTGGCATCAAAGAGTAAAAGAGATAGGAGCACACTGACCTTTAATTCTACCGGCGAATTTAGTTTTATTACAGGAACACTGTCTGTAAAAACGTTTGCAAAATCTAGCCTTTTAAAGTGGGAGTATAAGCCCGAAATTACGAAAGATGGCAAAATTAAACTTGACTTATATAAACACGATACTTTAATTACCGGAATTGCTGGTAATAGAGTATTGAAAGAAAATTGGACTAAATATTTATACTATAGATTTAGAGCCCCATTGGTTCGTAGACAACAGATAGCCCGCGGTCTTGTTTAAGCAATTTTTAATTTACAAGGTCTTACGCGAGATTTCTGTAAATTGACTATAATTATACTATGGCGACAGAATCAGTTTCATCACATGAATACGACATACATGATGCTCAAGAGAGGCTAGAAAGAATAGCAGGAATCAAAGCAGCATCCTATGAAAAAGCGCTAGATCAAATTCCACCAATACAAAGTGCTGCAGTAGATATGCATCAATTGTTCGTTATCCCTACATTAATATATGAAGTAAGAGCCCGTGATTGGCTTTCTCGAGTTGAAGATATACGTGAGTTACGTTTGGTACATTCATCAAATCCTGAAGTCATTTTTGGCAAACTGCCTACAGGTGAGAATATCTTTCTTTCTAGATACCATACATCCTTTGGAGCAAGAAGAAGAGTCTATGGAATTGTTGATAGTACTCGCTTGAGCGATCGTAAAGCAAGAAAAGAACTCAGACGATATTTATCTCCTCTTAAAAAAAGAAAAAAACTAGTGAAGAGCAAAGTGTAAGATCATTTTAACTCTTACTTTACTATTACCGAACATATACAAACTACTCTATTAATCACTTGTAAAGTAGCAGATAGTGTCATCCTAGACGGCGGAGGTGCGAGAAAGGGAGCTCTAGCAAACAAAATCCAACGTTTCGGGTGACATTTTTTTACTACATGTCAATATGCCGCGCCTCTTGAGGAGTATTTGTATGTTTGATATCCGGTAGAAAAAGCGTTACAATGCCACCCAAACAAACAAATACCGCAGCCCAAGTAAAAACACTTCCATATGCAAGGATTGTTGCCTTTACTTCCATAAGCCCTGGGATTACTTTAAGAAGTGTAGGATTTGTTGTATTTATGACAGAATTATTTTGTATCTCAATAAGACGTGCTGTGGTGCTGTTTGAAAGAATTGTTGCAAATATTGCTGTCCCAAAGGCGCCCGCAAGGTTTCTAGAAAGAGCAAGAACAGATGATGCAACTCCCACTTCCTGAATCGGCACAGTACTTACCGCAGCCTGTGTTAATGGACCAAAACCAAGACCGACGCCAAATGCAAAAAGAGCAAGTCTCAACCCTATATCCCAAAAACCCCACAGTACATCAATTCCCGAAAAAGTATATAGAATAAATGTGCCCCAAAACATCCCGAGAGCTACAAAATAACGTGGTGAAATTTTTTGTGCAAGCCGCACACCGATCTGTGCCCCCATCATAATTCCGACCGCCATTGGAATAAAAAGATATGCAGATTTCGTCACACTATAACCTAAAACATTTTGCGCAAAAATAGGAATCAGAAAAATACCACCGAAAAGTCCCATCATAGAAATAAAAGAAGATATATTTGCTATGGTAAAGGCTGGTATCTTAAAAAAATCAAGATCCACAACAGGCTCTTTTTCCCGCTGTTCAATAAAGATAAATGATATCAAGGTGCCCACAGCAACGATGTAGCAAAGGATACTTCTTATATCCGACCAACCCCATGTTTGTCCTTGGTCTAAGACGAGCACCATGGCGCCTAAACTAATGCCGAGAAAAATTGACCCAAGCCAGTCAAAATGTTTGATTCCTTTTATCTGTGCAACCGGCTCGGTAATAAACCGCATCGCCAGAAAAGTGCCGATTGCACCCAAAGGAACATTGACATAAAAAACAGACCGCCAACCGAAATTATCAGTCAGTGGCCCCCCCAAAAGAGGTCCAAAAACAATAGCTGCAGCGAAAATACTTGACCAGATTGCCTGTGCTTGCAGTCGCTGACGTCTATCAGTAAATTCAAATGCAATGATAGAAAGCGCAATCGGATAATCGATAGAAACAGTAATTGCCTGAAGCACACGAAAAACAAGCATTGATGAAAGATTCCACGATAATCCTGCAAGCATTGATGAGATAACAAAACCAATAATGCCGAAAAGGTAAAGAGGCTTGCGTCCTATCAAATCTCCAAGTTTGCCGAAGACAGGAACAAATACTGCATTTCCCAAGACGTATGCTGTGGTAATATAACTTGCCTCGGTGACTGTGATGCCAAAATCAGTAATAATTTTGGGTGTTGCAAGGCTTACAATTGTCCCGTCAAGTCTTCCCAAAAAAGAAGAGATCATAAGAGTCCAAATGACTGCCCATTGATGTGAAGTAAATCCTTTGTTTTGTGTGGCTACTTCTTTTACTTCTGCCTTGTTGTTGCCTTTTTTCTTTCTTGCCATAATAAAAGCGCTTAGAGTATAACGTCAAGTTTTATATCATTGAAAGCAACTGAACGCTAGACGCTAAACGCTACTGTGTTTTTGTGTAAACAGTCATCTTTGCAGACATGCCGTTTTTGATTTCAGGGTATTTGGCAGAATCAAATCGTGCGTAAACAATGAATTGTTGAGTCGGTCTCTCACTTGAAATAGAGAATGATAATTGAGCGGTTTTTGCTGTAGGGGATATCTCATCAACATACCCCCAATATGTTTTACCAGGGAATGCATCAACGGTAAAGGAGACTACTTGGCCGACTTTAATAGTATCAAGACCTTTATTCTCATCAATTGTTCCTGCCACCCTGAGATCCACTGGTCGTATCATTTGAATTAGTTGGGTTTGCGGACTGACGCTTGATCCTGTCAAGTCTTGAGCTGAAACAATAAGGCCGTCAGTGTCAGTTCTCAGTGTTTCAGAGCCGACAACTGCCAAGGTATCACCTTTTTGGACGGACTGGCCTTCTGTTACATCAATTTCTTGTACCTTGCCGCTTTGCGATGGTGAGATGTTGATAAGTGGTGCTTGAATAAGAGAGTCGTCTATAAAAATACGATTTGAAACCTTTTCATAGAGAAAATAAGAGCTAATAAGAACAATAACGAGCACTACAATTCCAAATCGCTTAAGGAATTTTTTATTTTTGAATAATGAGAAAAGTTTTTTCATAATACTGGATATTCTTTGGCAGGAATAGCTTTTGGATCGGTAATTACTTTATCATTTTTAGACAAGCCGCCTGTTACTTCAATATCACTTCCGTGGATTGCGCCAACGGTTATTGAACGAAGTTTTGGTGTGCCATTTTCATCCACCCAAACATGTCTCCCGGATAGTACTGTCCAAGCAGGAATAAGCATGACATTTTGTGCGTTTGTCATAATAATTGCTGTTCCTCCTTGGTCGAGTTTGCCTTGACTTTTTATATCGTCACTTTGGATATCTACTTGGTAGACTTGTTGTCCGTCCGCCAAAGTAACTTTTGATGGGTAAATTTTTACAATGGTGCCATTTATTTTATTTTGTATTCCGTCCAAGATAACACTGGCATTCATACCCTCATTGATGTAATCGATATAGGTCGCTGGAACATTTGCCCGAAAAACTTTTGTGGTAGGATCTGCAACAGTAAATATGGTGGCAGGAGTTACATTTTGACCAGACACTGTAACATCTTCATGTGTCACAATTCCTGTAAGTGGTGAAGTCAGAGTTGCCATCTGCAGCGCATAATTTGCGATTTGGACAGTAATAACTGAGTTATCTAAATTTGCTTGGTTTTGATCGACAATACGTTTAGCAAAATCGTTGAGATAGTTTGTCGTAGTGGGATCGGCTCCTCCTGCAAGACCAGCGCCATAAAAATTGTCTTGTCCACGCTGAACATTTTGAGTAAGGTTTGTTTGCTGATTGATTTGTGCCTGGTCAAATTGATCTCTTGTTGAACGATAGTTATTTAAAGCAGCGGTTAATTGCTGTTGTAAATCATATGTATCCAGCTGGGCTACTGTTTGGCCTTGACTTACTTGGTCTCCCTCTTTGAGCGGCAAAAATACTAGTTTCCCAGCCGTTTGGAAATGAAGATCTGCTTCATCCTGTGCAGTGACAACACCTTCAGCTGCTATTGTTGAATCGACGGATTTAACAGCTGCTGTTTGAGAATTTTGGTCTGAAATTTTATTGCTGCCGTGCAATTGACCCGATAAAGAAAGGGTAGCATACATTGCCAGCACCGCAATAATGCCAATAGTTATGATTTTTTTATTATTCATTGTTTTTTTCAACCCTTTCATTTAATTTTTCAAGCAATCGAAGCAGCTCGTGCTGCTCTGTATTGGATAAATAAGAAAGCATATGTTCAATTTGTGTAACTTTTTCTTCCATAGCTTTTTTTAATAAAGCATTTCCCTTCTCAGTTAAAATTATTCTAACTAATCTTCTATCTTTTTCATCCTGCTGCCTCTGGACTAATTGTAGCGCAACCAATTTGTTGAGTAAACTAGTAGCAGACGACATTTCTATATTAAGATGTTCTGCAATGCCGCTCATTTGTGCGTGAGACTGTTGTTTTAAAAAGCTCAATGTGTGAATTTGTAAAATACTAAGCTGTGCAATATCCGAAGAGTAATGCATTTTTTCGCGAAACATTCGTGAATTTTTGAACATTGCTTCAAAAATTTTAGTTGCTAATAAACCAGCCATAAAGTTAGAACATCTAATAATTAGATAATCAAATTATACCATAAATTAACTGTTATGTCAAAAGGAATTGACATTTATTAATTCATCTGCTACTATAGGTCGATCTATGGTCATCTCCAATATTTCTTTAAAAAAAGATGAGCAATTTGTCACATTGTCGGCAGATATAGCCTTCCGCAACAAAGCTACCCAACAAGCTTATTTTATGGTACTAAGAAATTATGAGACATTTGTTATCGATGATGCAACTCCTTTTTTGGCAGCATTTCTTGTCCCATGCATGAAAACAAGAGAGAATATTTATATTGATGACACCGTTTCTGCACTAGTACTTGAAAATACTAATGAAATTATGTCTTTATTAAAAAGATCAAATAATGATTTATACAAAATTAAAATTAGAACTAAAAGAACATCAAAGAATGTCTCAAATTCAAGCTATATTGGTAGTTTTTTTGAAGCAGATGTGGATACTTTTTATACTTATTTAAAAGAAAATTCTAAAAAAACTCCCATCACGTACTTTATTTATGCTCACGGATTACATGACTATTTACAAAGCAAAGATTATTCTCTTGAAAAAGAAATTGTTATTAATAAGATCGCAAAAGATCAGAAAATGAATGCGATTTTTATTGAGACTAACATCGGCTCTCTCATTGATGAGCGACTGCATTGGAATTTTGTGTACCCTGGCTCCGTTGAATCTGCCGCGTTATTTTTAAACAGAGATTTTAAAAAAATATTCATACCTGAGACAAATAAAAACAGAAGCATCACTTTTGATGCTCTTTGGTCAACGGAAGCAATGACAGTTCAACATGGGAAGAGCACACATACTTATTCAGAAAAAATTAAACAGATAATTAGTAAGTCTTCCCTTGCTTTAAAATATCTGCATGTTTGTAGTCAGAATACTAAAAATGGCAGAAACTGCGGACATTGCTACAATTGCTTGGCAACAATGATATTTCTTTATACTTCCAATACGTTGAAAAAAGCCAAGACATTTGAAAAAAAGATAGATATTGATCACGTTAAAAAAATGCATATTAATTACAGTAAAAAAGAAAATATTTTGATTGAGAAGGCACTAGAAATCCTAAAAAGAAGCCATATTGATAACGAATTACAAAAGGCGATCTTATACAGTTTAGAGAAAAATAAAAGACCTGGAGTCTTGAAAAATGCTTATCTTCATGTAAAAAGCATTAATTTGTTTACCAATAAGGTAAAAGAATTAGAGGGAAAAGCAAAACATATATCAACATTTAAAACCTTTAAAAAGTCTTCCTTGCGCGCCTTAATAAAATAATCATTTACTAAATTCCTCTTATACTTTTTTAACGATAATACGCTACAATAACCCCGTATGTTTCCTTTATCAGATGATGCCACAGCCCCACGATTTCCTTTTATGATGTGGCTGGTTATTTTTCTCAATGTTTTTGTTTTTATTTATGAAGTATTGACGCCAAATAGTGATGCCTTTATTGCTCAGTACGCACTTATTCCCTCGCATGTTAATTTTGCGAATTATCTGACACTTGTTCCGTTTGTTACGGCAATTTTTCTCCACGGAGGTTTTTTCCATATTTTGTCAAATATGTGGTTCCTTTATATTTTTGGCGACAATGTTGAAGGCACACTTAAACCAATTGGCTTTCTTTTGTTATTTCTTGTTGCAGGTATTGCCGGCAATTTACTACAGTATGCTATTATGCCTACTTCTTCTGTTCCTACGCTTGGGGCTTCAGGGGCAATTGCAGGCATTTTAGGCTGTTATTATATCCTTTTTCCTCATGCACGAGTAAAAACACTTGTTTTTCTTTTTATCTTTGTAACGGTTCTTGATATTAGTGCTCCGATTATGTTGGGATATTGGTTTATACTGCAATTAATTTCAGGTGCAGGTTCTCTTTCTCAAGTTTATTCATCCCAAGGTGGAGTAGCATTTTTTGCTCATATAGCAGGATTTGTTATCGGCTTACTTGTTGGTAAAATAGTAAAAAGGATTAGTAGTTATTAGATAAATCAAGCCCAGCTTGTGAAGCTTGCTGCTGATAATATTCAATATCTCTTTGAGCATTTAATTCTTCGTCCTCGTATTGTTTTGCTTGAGAACGATAATCTTCAGCTTGTTTGACATAGTATTCAGCTTGTGAATTACTATTGGTAGCGTGGCCTATATATGATTCTTTATTCTGTCGGGCTTGATCTCGTTTGTAAACGGCATTGTTTATATATGATAGAAGGGTGCTCAAATCCATACTATCTCCTTTCTCTTATAGATATATAATAAACTGTCAACCTTAAAAGTAGCGTAAAATCTCCGTAAGATATGAGTAAGAAATGCAGATGAGTTTGAGGTTATATTAACTTCTCTCAACTACGATAGAACATTCGGTAACAAGTGCAGCTATTGCTCCAACTGCTGCCAGGGCAGGTGCAATAAGCGCTCCAACAACTCCTACAGTCAGCGGTAAGACAATAAGATCTTTTCCGTTCTTGTCGCGAATAGTGATTCTTCTCACATTGCCTTCATGAATCAGTTCTTTAACTTTTTTTAAAAGATCTTCACCATGTATGGTAAACGTTTCTTTCTTTTTAGTATTTGCCATATAACCACCTCTTTTTAATTTGTTGTTTGCAGTTGTTGTAAGTCCTTAAGAATTTCATTGGTATGTTCATCATTATCAGGTTTTACCTTTTCATATACTTTTGCTATTTCACCCGTTGGATTTATAAGATATGTTTTTCTCAAAATACCAACTATCTCTTTACCGTAAATTATTTTTTTACCCCACGCATTGTATTGTTTTATTACTTCTTTTGATTCGTCAGACAGTAAAACAAAATTAAGATCGTATTTCTTAATAAATTGCTGATGAGATTGCGTCGAGTCCGCAGAAACACCAATCACGACAACATTTTTTGAGGTAAGAGTTTCTAAGTTGTTTCTAAAACTGCAGGCTTCTTTTGTACAACCCGACGTATCATCTTTTGGATAAAAATATAATACTACCCATTTTCCACGATAATCAGAAAGTTTGTGTGTTTTGTGATTTTGGTCAGGAAGGGCAAAATCTTTGGCAAACATTTTTTAAATTTAACAAAGAAATGATAAAAATGCAATGCTGTTTTTCTTTAAAACGCTAGTCGATACTTTATTTTTATTAAAACAATTACATAATTGGTCTTAAAAGTCTCCTGCGCACAGGAAATATTCCTCGACTTTCACTCTCTTTTTTTAAACGTGCTCGTTCTCTGCTCCCCTTTTCTGCTAAATCCGCAGCCCTTACCATAGATGTATGAGGTGCATATAAAGTTCCTTTTCGAGGACCATTTATCGCTGCATCAATTATTTTTCTGTAGTGATCGCCCCATGTAGCACTTCCCGTAGTCTTCATCTCTTCTTCCCTATCCTCCCTATTTTCTTCATCCCTTTCTTCGACAAGAACTGGTTTACTTGTATTAGCCACATTTGTTATTTCCACTCCAGATCTCTTCGCTCTAGCGAGTCGCTGAAGACCAGCAATGATTGCTAAATCACCTTTTTTTTCTTCAGGTTTTCTTTTAACATCGTATACAGTACCATATTACTACAGTTGTACCGGGAACGGTAGTATGTGATGATTGTATTTCCCATTGTGTCATTAGGACTTCAGGTAATCCTGTATTATCTACCACAAATTCTCTCTGTTTAATTTTTACTGCTGAACCAATACTCGATTTTGGACTCGGAGCTATATACCATGTTTTACCTAATACACCTATAACTGCATCTTCAAGAGTGGGATTTGTCGCTGAAGAAAGATTTTCTTCATTTTTTTTCTGTATGGGTATTGTTTCAACTAGAACTGTGGGTTGTGGTGTAATGTTCTCACTCTGTAAATCAGATAGTTCTAACTCTAGTAATAATGTCATGTTTTGAAATGCCTCTATTTGCTATATTTTTGTCAGGAATATGTATGATCTTTGTAAGATTTATTATCTCATTTATAATTTTGTTGTCAACAGTCGACAAATAATTTAAGTAAGTTTTCGTTGCATTTTAAAACTACATATGAAAAGATAAAAGTAACATGAAAAAGCCAACAAAAGTTAATGCTTTAGTCCTGATAGCTTTAACATTGTCAGTGGTTATTTGTATTTTTTCATTTTTTATCACTTCACAAAATTTTCTTTTACTTCACCTTATTCAATTTTACCTTGTCGGATTCGTGATAGTGAATAGTGTATTGGTTTTTTTAGTTATTAACCATGAAAATTTACCAAGTGATCCCACGCCTATTACTCCGTCAGACATTACATCACCGGTGTCTACTCGTCCGTCAATTGAGTTGACAATAACGGATAATCAAATGGATAAACTTAAATATGAGGCAATCTTGTCGTATATCGGTGAAGGACTTGTTGTTATTGATAAACAAGGAAAAATTATCACATTCAATAAAGCTGCAGAATCACTGCTTGGGTATGCTGAAAACGAGGCTATCGGGAAAAATTTAACAGACATTATTCAGTTTGATTATAAATCAAGTATTGAAGCGAGTATGGTACATGGGAGAAGTTCTGCACTATTTTTTATCAGAAAAGACAAAACCAAATTTCCTGCCGCTATTACCACCACGTCATATGGACACGATAAAAAAATATTGGGAACCATTACGCTGTTCCGCGATGTAACTGTTGAACAAAATATTGACAAGATGAAAAACGAATTTATTTCTCTGGCCTCACATCAATTGCGGACTCCTCTTTCCGCGATAAAATGGTATACCGAAATGCTTCTTCACGGAGACGCTGGCAAACTTCTCCCCCAACAAGCAGAATACGCACAGACAATCTATGACTCTACAGAACGAATGATTGATCTTGTTAATCTTCTTTTAAACATCACAAGAATTGAGTCAGGCAGAATAACTGTTGAACCAAAGCCAACAGATCTCACAAAGTTGGTTGAAGAGATTGCTCAGGAAGTGCGTATAAGGTATGCGGAAAAGAAGCAATCTATTAAGGTAAATGTTCATGATGCTCTGCCACTCATTACTGTTGATCCTCGACTTGTCAGACAAGTATATGTAAATCTTCTTACCAACGCAGCAAAATATTCACCCGAAAAAAGTGAAATATCCGTAACTCTTTCAAAAAAAGAAACGGTAGTTCTTTCTGAAATAACAGATCATGGTTATGGTATACCTAAAGAAGATCAAGACAAAGTTTTTGGCAAATTTTATCGTGCAGGGAAATTAGTTACCCATGAAAATGAAGGGACAGGATTAGGATTATATTTGGTAAAAGATATCGTAGCTTTGTCTCATGGCAAAATATGGTTTATCAGTGAAGAAGGAAAAGGAACAACATTTTCATTTACTCTACCGCTTTCCGGTACTCCCGCTAAAGAAGGTGTATTACGATTGGAAGTGTAACAAAAGGAATTGACAAAAAGAGGCATAACTGTCATTCTATAGAAGATGGGACTATTTGACTCTCTTTTTGGCAAAAAATCAACTCCTTCTCCAAGCAGTGCTTCTACCCCTGCTTCTTCAAATATTCCCGCACAAACACAGCCAGCAGCAGAACAAAAAAAGGTACTTATTGTTGAAGATGAAAAATTATTAGCAAACGCACTGGAGATGAAATTCTCTCATGCAAATTATTTGGTTGCCAAAGCAGAAAACGGCCAGATTGGTTTAGAACAAGCACAAAAGTTCAAACCTGATGTTATTATTCTGGATTTAATGATGCCAGTAATGGATGGGAAGACAATGCTTCATAAATTGCGAGAAATTCCTGAACTTAAAATGCTACCCGTTGTTGTTTTGACAAATGCCGGATAAGTTGACAATATTCGTGAAACCAAACGCTATGATAATGCCAGCGCATTTCTTATCAAATCAAATGTGACACCTGAGGAGATTTTACAAGTAGTTAATGATTTACTTCATATCCATTAATAAAACACTCTCAATCTTTATTCAATCGGATAAGCCCCCTGAGGAACTGATTCGGATTCTTGAAGGGTAGAATAGATTGTATTTTCTTCTGTTTCCGGATCGTATTCATGTAAGATATCTTGATTTTCCCCGTAAACTACTTCATGTTTATCAATGCCAGCATACAGTTGCTTTGCCGCTTCTTCTTTATTCTCGCTGTAAACATAAAATTGTCTGTTGCAAGCTGGACATGTATACGAATAGTACATACAAAAAAAGTAACACAAAAAATTTTCTAATGCAACACAAAAAGAAAATTGACAAATATTTGACACAAAAGTAACATACATTTATACATGGATAATTTTGATTTTTCAGCACAACAAACACTCAACCCTAAAGTCATTATTGTTTTTTTTGTAAAAAACTTTCTTGGCACACTTTACATTATTCCTATTTGGTGGATTGCTGTTAGCATTTTTGAGCAAGTCGGCAGCCGATATCTGACATATTTGCCAAAAGAACAAATTATCCTTCTTCTTGATAGTGCAGGAGCAGTTTATTTAATTTTATTACTTATCTACAGCTATTATTGGGCATGGTTAACCTATTCCCATTTTTCGTATGCATTACAAAGTGATGGATTACATATCTATCATGGAGTAATTTTAAAAAAAGATACACTAATTCCTTATAATTACATTCAAGATGTTCAAGTATATGTAAATCCATTTATAGCGAAATTTTTACAGTTATATAGCTTAAGTATTAGAACAAAAAACGTAGAAAATACGGCAGGTATACTTCATCATACTCGTCAAGAACATATACCTGGTTTGTCAGCGGATATCCTAGCAAATTTAAAAAGCCAATTAATCGCTTCTACTCATATTCTCGCTGTAAAGCCGAGGAGTTATTTTGATCCGAAGACAGGAGTCTATCATTGAGCCGGCTCGCGGAGCTTCCAGTTATGCGACACAGCAGGGTCACTGCAAAGATTGCGGTTAAAACAACATGGTCTTCTCATGCCTTTGTTGAGTTTATCTAACATAACATCAAGATGTTTTTGGCGGGTTTCCGAAGTTTTGACAGCTCGAACCCAGCGGATCCAATCCCATCTTGCCATTGGAGTAATATCTTTCCATAAAGCCTCGGCTTTGGACGAGGAAGACAATGCTTTTTTTACGTCAACTGGGACTTCCGGCTCTATCCATTCTTTAGTCACCTCAAGCGATACGTGTACAGTATCACCTGCCGCAGCATGAGCGTCATCAAGCAACTTTTTGTCAGGGCTAAACCAATGACTTGGTTTTATCCCTTGCCCATACTTCCCATCAGGTTCAAGCACAGCTTTGAAAGGAATATCGTTAATTTCCCCTGAAACCATCGTCATACCCCGTGACGGAAGCTTGGCAGAGGCTTCAATAGGCAGTCTGAGAATGGTCCATGAATCGATTTTAAATAATTTTGTTTCAAAATGAATTGTTTCCTTTTGCTTTTTGTCCATGTCTTTATTTTAACAAATTTTTGCCTTTAGGTCGAACTACGTGGAAAGTTATCTATCCAGCCTCAAATTATGCTTTATAATTACTAAACAAGCTAAATAGTGCATAATTTACCACTAATGCAGCAGGATCTACATACGCTTCATTACCGATTATTCGTAGGAGTGGTGGAGTAGCACCAACTCGCCTTTCTATTCCAGCCGAAAAAGCTTCTACACTGCTATAAGTTTTTCCATTCTTATCGAGCAAAACAAGAGAACGAGCAGGACAGACTCCTCCTTCTTTATTACGAGTAGAAAGAGGTTTTCTAAGATCAACAATAAGTTGGGGTGTATTAGAGGATTCATCAAACTGGAATGGTACTCGATTATCCTGTTTAGTGTCAGCAAAGCCACTAGCAGTAAGTTCTGTTAAGCGTCCAATTCTTCCACTTTCTTGTACAACAATTTGGAAACTTCTCTCCGGTGAATGCCCTTTTTGTAAAGTAGCATCGAAAGCAGAGATTACTAAAGGTATTGCTGTATCAACATTTTCTTGAACTGTTGTCCCTGCTGATTCTCTTTGTTCATGATCTAGCGTTCTCGTAAAGTTTTTTATTCTTTCTACATACAGTTGTCTTGCTATCGCTCGATCAGGACGACCAAACATTGAATGCATGTCAAAAAGCCCCGTTTTACTTGGAAAACGATTAAATAGCTCATCAACCTCGCTTTTCGCTACCTCTGGAAGGGTATCATAGTGCTGTTCCCAGAACGCACGATGAGTAGCCATCAAATATCCAGGATAATTAACACGAGGTAAAGGGAATTTATTTATATTACCTATTAGCAAATTTTTACCATCTAGACCTGTCTCAAAGACTTTTTCTGCGAATGATCCACTTTGTTGGATTAAATCTTTAATGAAGGTGTCTCGATTAAAGTCAGTTACTACTAGTGATGGATTTTGGACTATTTGAGCTCCTGCTTCTGCGAGCTGTAATACACCAAGCCCCAAATGCGCACTTTGAAGAAAATAGTCGATTGTTCGTGCGTTAGTTATAACATCATGAGATAGCGCAAGTATACGCGGGTAATCATAATGATGTTGAGAAGATGTCCGTAAGTTAAGAAAGTCGTAGTTGCTAAAAAAAAGAGCTTCATGTGCGTCATAGAGTTCATCTGTTCTTTTTAACTGTACTGCAAATAATCCTGAGATCCCTTCTTTTCCATCAGCTATCAAATTGAGAGAAGCAGGACTATCTGGGGTTGCTCCTTCTATAGCCGCAACTAATCTACTTGCTTTTCTGGCTACTCTTGGACTTTGAGGACGTTCAGGGTACTCAAGGTATAATGGCCCTTCTTTATTCACGGTATATTATACCATCTATGTAGGAGTGTGCAGTGTAAATTTCGACTCTTTTAATGGGTTTACCAAATTAAAGTAAATTTTAAATATCTGTTAGAGAAATGGCTATGTATAAGCTTAACTAGAATAGTAATCTTATTGATGTTTCCAGTAATAATTGATGACTCTACTTGTTGCTCCCCTTAATCCACCAGTTGGTATTCTCTGATGCAGATCAATGATAATTCGTACTTTACTATCTGCTTCTTTAAAAGAACTTAATCCATGCGATCGATATGATCTTGCGTGTCTAGCTTGGTCCACATCTCTTGTGACAATAACAATATCTCTCTCCCCTGCTTGAATCATATTAGTAAGCAGGTGTCTACCTTGGGTTGGTGTTATTATTGAAGAACCATTAGCGACCCATACTTCATATGCAGCGTTATTTAATGTATTCGCAAGATGATGCATTTGCGATTTATCTTTGGGACCAGCTGCGTTAAGCGCAACATCTGCCTCATCTATTAGTTCTGGTTGAGTAGGATTTGCGCGTGCTCGTGCAATTAGCCCGCTTACCATCGCTCTTCTTTTTTTAGGGTCAACTCCTTTAATAGATTCTGACATATGGAGCATTATATGTTACATATTTCACTAAGTCAACTATAGGTCTCTTTGGTGAATATCAACTACTGATATTCATGGAATTTTTTATGAACGGAAAAATCAAATATCGAAGAATGCTCTACTTTAGTGTAAACAATGATTGAACTTTTTGTAATATATTTCTTTTAACTTTTATCGTTAACTTACCCGCAACCTTTTCTATAATTGAAGTATCAGCTGCAAATAGTTTGTCTATCTTCACATAACTTATCACTGGTAAAACACCATTTTCAAAATCTGTGGATTCAATTCGAATTGCTGTTTTACTAGAATATGATTTTGAAGTAATTTGACATAAAATTAAATTCACCATTTTCAGTAAATTGTTATTCACCGAGAAAGAATTTTATAAATATCCTTTTAAAAAATTATTTGAATAGTTCTTTTTTATCTATACCAGATTGTTTAAGTATTGAAGATAATGTTCCTTGTTTTAAATCTTTATTATGCATTGGGAGTGTTACTCATTTAGAATCATCTTTTTCATGTTTAAGAACAATGTGGCTTCCTACTTGATGATGGATTTAGATTGCAATTTTTATATAAACTCATATCTCGTTTAAATGTTAAGAGAAACAAATTGAAATTTGTAGTCGTTATATTCTTAAGAAAAAATATTATTTTAGCTCAATTTATTGTAAACGATTTTCTTCTCCTCCTTTTATATAAAGAGCTGTTTGAGATCTGCCGATAGGACTTGGTCGAGATTCTCCCTCTACTACTATTCCATCTTTCCTTAATTTTTCAACATCTACACTTACAACACCTTGCTGTGCCCCAAGTTTTTCTGCAAGTTGTTTTCTTGAGATACCAGGATTTAAAAGAATACTTCTATATAGAAACTCTCGTCTTCTACGAGTTTCATTTAATAATCCTAAAAAATAACAATCGATTGAGCCATTTTTACTTATTGCACATTTGCCTTGTTGGAAGTTGTTGCAATCAACAATTACTTTGGGTTCATCAGTTATAGAGACAGTAATATTTCTACCAGGTTGACCAATCTCTTTCGCAGGAGATTGTAAAGGATCACCAGGCCCATTGCAACTTTTCAGCCATCGTTTTTCTACAATATTTGCCATAGAATAGGTTTCACTTTGCCCGTGGCTTCTTTTCTTCTACAAGCATAGCTTGACCAAGATCTTGTTTTTCCTGATACTGAATATACCTTCTTATCACTGACTCGTTCGCTCCAACGGAACTAACAAAATATCCAACTGACCACATCTCGCGCCTTGTTTGGAGATACGCAAACTGTTTTCGCATCAATCGACTACTCGTACCTTTCAATACTCCGATCACCGCACTCATTGCATATTTTGGTGGTATTTCGATGAGCATATGTACATGATCCAGTTGGATATTTTGTTCACTGATGTAGACGTCTGCATACCTCTCCTCGAGTATAGCATAGAAGATCTTCTCAAGATATTGTTTTACTCCCTCTACTAATATTTTTTGTCTGTATTTCGGTATCCAGACTACGTGGTACTGTGTTTGATACGCTACATGCGCTTGTACCTTTATTCTCACCTCACCATTATATCAATCCTCAACCAAAACAAGTTCTTGGACTGACTCCATCCCCGGGTTTCGCTCCGGCTCAACCCCCGGATCTAAGTTCGGTATTGATTAGTGTCAAAAAGATCTATATTATTTTGAAGTCAAATTTTCTATATTGGCAAGCCTGACGATCTTGAAACTTTTTTATGAAATAAAATAATTTAGTAATTATTTTAACCTATTCATAAAAGTTCATAACCGTTCTATAAAAGCCGATAATTATTGGTAAAAGAAATATCAAAATGTAATAAATATAAACATCAAGTTTATAATACTCCGTGGGCTTTAGGAGCATTATTATAAATATATAATCTAAAATTATCGCAATTAATGTCCAAACAATAGAGATTAAAAAATAATCTTTAAGTGGATACAACTTCATTTTTTTTGTTAACACCCAATAAGTAACGATAACTCCGATTGGTAAAATAGCCCAACCAATTAAATATTGAGGAATAAACATAAAAAAAATAATTCCCAAAATATACCCGATAGACCATAGAGCAACTCCAAATCCGAATACAGTAATAATAGTTTTCCTTAACATAGTAATTAAAATATACCGATTAGTTAAAGAGATTGCATTGATTTCAGTCACAAAGTAGAGTGCAAAATTGATGTTAACGTTAAGTGCTGGCAAGCCTTGACGATCTTGGAACTTTTTATACTAAAAATTCCTTGGCAATATGAACCTAATTAATTTTCAAAAATGTTATTGCTTCCTTTAAATCCTTGCAAATTTCATCCGCTTTGGAAAAATTTTGCTTAATTGAAAATTCTGTTGGAACTCCAATACAAAACAATTCCGCAGATTTTGCCGATTCGACTCCGTATTGTGTATCTTCAAAAGAAAGACATTTGTTTGGTTTTAATTGTAACAATTTAGCTGCATGAATATAGATATCTGGATATGGTTTTCCTCTTTTTACTTCTGTGCCTCCTACGACAAATGGAAAATATGAAAGCAATCCCGTTTTTTCTAATTTCAATATTGCCTCATCTCTAGGACTTCCACTGGCGGCAGCGAGTTTAATATTACTCTTAAAAAAATACTCAACAGCCTGCTTTGCATACTTCATACGATTGAGTTTCTTTTTGTGAAACCATTCTATGAGCATTTTTTCTTTTTTTTGCAGTAAGATGTGTTTCTCAATAGGTAAATTAAACTCGGAAATCATTTCAGATTCAATAACGTCACCTTGTTTACCTGCATATTTGAGATATTGTTTTTTAGTAAGTGGAATATTATATTCTTTGAGAGGTTCAACCCATCCAAGCCATTGATATTTTTCTGTATCGGCTAAAACTCCATCGACATCAAAAATAACTCCTTCGATAGTTTTATTTATCTTTTCCCAAGTGTTCATAAACTGATTATAACAATTATTATTATAATTTTTAGAAGTTTAGAGGTTAAATTAATTAATAAGCTGTGGAGCCTTGCCGATCTTGTCTTTTTACGCACAAAATACTACCACTTTTATATAATTTGTGCCTAATTGATTTATATTAAATTTAATCTATTGCATAAGAGAATAGACCTCTATTAAACAAAATGCTATACTATTTTTGCTATGCAACATCTTACAGTAGAAAAAATTAAAGAAAAAATTATACCTATCCTTAAAGGAGCAGGTGTAACACGTTCTGCACTTTTTGGTTCATATGTACGTGGTGAAGAAACAGAAGACAGTGATGTCGATATTTTAGTAGATTATCCCGAAGGATATAGTTTGTTCGACGTTGTTGCGCTCCAATATACTCTTGAAGATGCCTTAGGAAAGTCAGTTGATCTTGTAGGATTTAAGAATATCAAACCACGTCTAAAAGAATATATACTTTCTGAACAAGTTTCAATTTTATGAAAAAAGATTTTCGTGTTTATCTTGATGACATTATAGAAAGTTGTAAAAAAATAAATAGATATATTAAAGATGTGGATTATGCAACATTTGAAAGTAATGAAGAGCTGCAAGATGCAGTATTAAGAAGACTTGAAATTATTGGTGAAGCAACAAACAGACTTCCAGAAGAATTTAAGGAGCAATATTCTGAAATTGCATGGAGAAAAGCAACCGGTATGCGTAATATTTTAATTCATATGTATGATGATGTCGATTTTGAAATAGTTTGGAAAACAATAACTGAGATATTACCTCCATTTAGAAAACAGATAGAGGAACTCCTTCAAAAAATATCTTAACAAAGTTTTCATTAATTGTGGCTATCCACCCCAAGTTTAAATATAATCTTTGAAATGTTCATAAAAAGATTATAGCTTGCTAGAGGAGAAATTCATTTGCTGGCAAGCCTTGATTTGAACAACGAAGTTATAATAAGCAACGCTTGAGGGTTTAGAATTAGTCTTGAGGTGACTTGCTGAATGATTTTCGTACCTCGATGGAGACTACAACTTTTCATTATCAAATACCAAATTACTGATTTGCTATACTTACTACATGGCAAGCATACAATCAAAATTTGTTTATACATTAATTCGTTGGAGTTGGTTGCATAATGAAAAATTAAATAATGAAAATTTGTCACAAATAAGAAAAAGATTTATAAATGGAAAGCTTGGTAAATTACTTTTTTCGCCTTCAGGAGTATCCCTTAACAAAATGGAAATAGAAGGGGTAGAAGTAGAAGAATTTAGAGATAAAGACGATAAAAACTCCACTAATAAAATAATTCTTTATGCTCATGGAGGAGGATTTATATTTGAAAGAGCTTATACTCACCTATCGTTCTTATCCTATTTAGCTCATCGTGCGAAAGTAAAAATAATATCGGTAAATTATAATCTTGCTCCCGAACATCCGTTTCCAACACAAATAAATGAATTAGAAAAGGTATATCTCTATCTTTTACAAAAAGGCCATCCTCTGCAGGACATTTTTTTTGCAGGTGATTCAGCAGGAGCAAATTTAGTAATATCAACAGCCCTATTACTGAAAAAGAATAAAAAAAAACTGCCCAAAGGTATTATTCTTATTTCTCCAACAACAGATGGTACTTTTGCTTATCATTCATTCAATAAAAATCAAAAGACAGAAACAATGCTTTCTCAAGAAAAAATGCGCTTTTTTTATGATTCCTATAAAGGTAAAAAAAAAGTAACGAATTCGCTCATTTCTCCAGTCTTTGCTGACTTGAAAGAATTACCCAAAACACAAATTTTTGTATCAGATAGTGAATTACTTTTTGATGATGCAATGAATTTTTATAAAAAATTAAAAAAAGCAGATGTTAAACCAGAACTTCATATTGGGAAAGGATTATTTCATGGTTATCCTTTACTTGTCAGATATATGCCAGAAGCAAATTCTGCCATAAATAAAATTGTGGAATTTATTAAAACATAAGATTATATTTATATTTTAGGTACGAAACTCGTCAGTGGTTTAGAAAATGGAGGTTAGCATAAAATAATTTTTGAGGCTAATTTTATTGGGGTCAATTAACAGACTTATTCATTAACCGAGAAATTACCTTTGATTATACTCTGGAAAATGTAAAAGCCTTTTATTCCAATCTTAACCTTCAACCAATTCAATATTATTAACAGTATATAATGATTATACTTTTAACTTTATCCACGCATTGACATAAAAAGAAATATATGAGACTCTAATAATGTTATATGAGTGAACCAGGAGGAGAAAACCCACAACGGCCAGAAGAAGGAGGAAATACAGAACTACCAGTAGAGTCAAATGATGACGCTGTGTTAAAAATGTTATCAGGCGCACAGTTTGGCCCAAACGCAAAAATTGTATTACCATCAGGTAAACAATTATCAGGAGATGAAGCACAGGCTTTTACCAGCGCTTTCTCAGATGATAGAACTGAATCAGCATCAGATAGAGTCCCTGATGAAGAAGACACGCATCCTTCAAGTCCTGATAACCGTCCTCATTATCCTCAAGACATGATGACTGGATTTGGTGATCCAGCGGAAGATAGCAGACGTCTCGTTGCAAGGGCTAAACAGGCCCTTGCTGAAAGTGCCGCATCGCAAAGAGGGGTAGCTCCTGTTGAAAAAACACAACAACCTGCAACTGAAAGGGCAGTAACGCAACAAAGATTAAGTGGAGTCCGAAACGCATTAAAATCTATAATTCCTCGCAAAAACTCTTGAAGATTAACTCAAATTCCCTGAAACAAAACCACAAGGGTTATTATTACCATCCACCACAGTCAGCCTTGATTTGAAAATGAAAAGGCATTACTATAACGGCATGAAAAGCTCGTTATCCTCATTAAGCATGGAAGAAGAATTATCTACAGTTTTCGCAGAAGCAAAAGCACTTCATTTCACTATGCTTCAAGGAGGAATTTCCAAAACAGAAGCGAGAAAGCGAATTGATCCTTTATTGGCTCGCCTCAATAGCGCAGGTGCAAAAATCGCTAAAAAGTATAATGTGCCATACCGCAAAATTACTTATGCAAACCTCGGAGAACACTTTTAACAAGCACTGCCATCATTTTGCATAGATAATGCTTCATCTGCTACAATCTGCTTTGCCCTTTTGGGCATGAAGAAGTAATGAAATTATGAACCATGACGAAAAATTAGCGCTTGTCATACAAGCTATTAACAATACTGCTCCTGAGGAGGAAGGCCCTGGAATTTGCCATATCAATCTTTATCCAACAGCTGAAAATAAACTCCAACAATTTGATGATCTCGAACTTTTCAATCTCATCAAAGAATTGGGACAATATGTTTCTATTACTATTTTGAACTCTCCGTTAGGCACTGATGATGCTCGATTAGAAATATCAACTAATAAACCAACTACCAATTATTTTCAATTGTTTTTAGGAGAGTATCCACTTAATATAAATTTTTTTAAGGAGTTAGAGAGTTCTTTGGACGGATTGTATTATCCAACATTTCTCATCCTCTATGATTTACTGCTGGATATTGAGGAGATCTATGAGTCGACAGAAAGAATATCTTTTACTGTTCCTCTTATGCCTAAAAGAAAGAGGTTTCCTGAGCCTTATGAAACAATGACAGAACGAGAACGCATGGCGGCAAGGGAAAGAGCAATGAATTTTTTGTTACAGAATAGAGTAATAACTATTGAAGGATATAAACATGGACAGAATGAATTAGAAACGGAAGCAGATATGTTCCTGCGAAAAAAATTGTTCAAGCGATACATAGATAAAGCCAAAGAAATTTATGCTCGTCGGTCAGCATATTCTTCTCACGCTAAAAGAAATTCTGAAATTGTCGCGGAGATTGAATTAAACATCGCTAATGAGATTTTTCTTGTTGTTAAAGGCAAAAAGAAGCAACAATTAGGACACCCTCATCATGACAGTGAGAATGGGAATGTCTTTGAATTTTTATTTGGTCATCCCAATATGCTGTTCACTAAAAAACAGATTGAAGAAGCGACTAACATCTCTATAACAAAAACATTTTATAAAATCGTTGATAATTTAGGATTTACAGGAAATATAAAAAAAGCATTTTTCAAAACAGCAAAGAATACAATTTTCTTCAGAAAAGAAATAACTGCTAAACAATTAAAGGAGCTAGGTATAACAAATTTATTAGTGTCGACAAAAAAGAAGTCTAACCAAAATACGTTAAAAGGGTAATAAAAACGAATAGACCAAATTTTGGCAGTTTGGTCTGTTTTAACTCTTTTTTGGTATATTTAAGATTTCAAAATTCTGTGGGAGTTAGGCTCATTGGCATACCTCATTCAGTCATTAAATATACCATTTCCTAATAGCAGACCCACTAGGATTAGTAAGGACACGATAGAAAGGTAAAAACATCTCTTTATATCTGTCATAAAAAAACTCATGCGATAGATACCCTTTATCCCCTAGTCTTTGATGTTTGTAATAACGGTTAGTCACGAAAACTGAAAGTTTTATAAAATGATAGCGCTGTTCCTATTTGTCCCCATCCGTTCCCAAGTTTTCCTACCAAACAAAAAAAATGAAATTTTTGTGCTTAAATTCATTTATGGAAAACGTAATGAAAAGCGCATCAGCGCTCAAAGATTATCTTGAGAAATTAGCTGGCGTAAAAATATCAGACTCCGAATATCAAGAACACAAACAAAAACTGGTACAGTTTTTCTCACTCCTTATCGAAATTGATAAAAAAATAAAGAAAAAAGAACGAGGAGGTGAAAAAATTGAAGAAATACATCCTTTACACAAGAACAGGATCAGTAAGACAAAGCCGAAAAGGGATAAGCATTGAATATCAAAAAGCTTATCTCAAAGAATACGCAAGGAGAAATAATCTGCAAATCGGAGAAGTGATTGAAGAAGTTGGTTCTGGTGCTTCTGAAAAGAGGAAAGGAATTATAAAAGTTCTCAAACTGCTTACGGATGGCATATATCAAGGAATACTTTGCACGGATTTCAGCAAACTAAGCCGTTGCTTTAGTCTAACAAATAAATTTTGGCAGTTAATTGCAGAGAAAGGAGTAGAAATAATTACTCCAAGCCAGATATATAAAAATAATTCTGACAGCAGGATAAAAATGTTTTTGCAAACCAATGTTGATGAGATTTATCGAAAAAACATGAGTGAAAGCATTAGGCGTGGACTGCAAGCTAAAAAGGAACGACGGCATCGTTAATGTTTGAGCGAGAGGCTATGCAATTGTATAGCTTCTCCAATGAAACATTAAAAACTATGATACTATCTGAAATTCAAATCATACCAATTCAGCCGAAAGATGGACTAGTGGGATTTTGTAGTTTTGTTCTTGATAACAGCCTGTATCTTGGCAGTATTGGCATTGTTACACGCCCAACTGGCGGCTATCGGTTTGTTTATCCATCCAAAAAGATAGGCGAACGAAATATTAACATTTTTCATCCGATAAACCGAGAATTTGCAGAAGCCATAGAAAAGGAGGTCATCAAAAAACTAGAAGATGTAATGAGCCATGATAGATACAGTAAAACTTAGATTGGATTATGGATTGTTTCGGATTACTGCTCCTAATAAATTCTCCCCTTCTGTCCGAGAATTATATGGATACCAAGGAGAAAAAATAATCTGCATCCAAAATCCAACAAAAAGAGAATTACAAAAAGGAATTTATAAACCAAAACTAACAATGATAAGAAAAAAGATAAGTATTGCTGATTACAAAATGTGCATGATGGTTGAGTTCTCAATACCGAAGCTTCTCTATAAGAATAACTTCGATGAGGTGGAAGAATCTCAATTTAATGATGTTCTTGAGGCGCTGATCGAAAAATTGAACATAATGGGAGTTGAGGTACATAAGAATATACTTCGTCTTGCACCTGTATCTGTAATCCACTTCTCAAAAAACATTCCTTTAACTGATTATTCAACACCACTGATGTATTTATCCTCTTTGACAAAAGTTAATATGGCCCAACGCCTTGATCTGAATAACACAAATTTTAGGAATGGCGGACATAGCCTGAAGTATCATGCCAATTCTTACGAAATAGCTTTTTATGACAAGCTGAAAGATTTGGCACAGGCAAAGAAAAGTGAAAAGCGGGCTGAAGAAAAAGATAATGCTCTCCAATTTAATCTACTGAACAGGACAAAATTCCCTATCCCTTTTGAGGTATTACGAATGGAAGTGCGATTCAATAAACCCAGTGCAATAAGACAGATATTAAGAAAAGTGGATATGGAAAAACGGCATCTTGATTTTTACCTCCTTTTTAATGAAACTATTTCTCAAAAAATTTTGCTTCATTACCTGAATATTATGGAAGAAAAATATCCCAAATTATTGCTGGGAGAATATAAGAATCCTCAAGAGTTTTTGATTAACTTACGGATAAATGATCCAACCCTCAAATTTCCAAAAGCAGTACAACTGTTTGGATTAACGAAATTATTGGAAGAAACAGGAGCGAGAGGAGTAAAAGAACTGGCTCAAAGCTATAACTACAACAAAAGAAATTTGGAGCGACTATATAAAGATTCTAATGAAGTGGCTAATGCAGAAGATTTTATGGTATTTTCTCGGCTTCGAGAAGCATTGGAAAAATTCGAGATATTGAGGTTGAGAAATTACACAGAAGGCAATAAAATTATCTCATAATATTATAAGCCTAAATATTTCTATGAAAAAGTCGGCGCTAGCGCTAGCAAGAGTTTCAACAGACGAGCAAAAGGAAGCTAATAATTCTCTTCCAGCGCAAGAGCGGAGATTGGTTGATTATTTTAATAAACTAGGAATAAAAATTGAAAAAATCTATAGTTTTGATGAAAGTGCCTATAAAATAAACAGAAAAGAATTTAGTTTAGTTATTGAAAGTCTAAAATCAAGAAATGATGATACAGTTCTTTGTATCGGATGCGATAAAATTGATAGACTAATCAGAAATTTCACTGGCGATCTTGTTACGCTTGAAGAGTTGAGAAAAGCAGGAAAAATAGAACTGCATTTCCCATCGGATAATATCGTCCTGCATAAAGACTCTCCTGCCGCAGATTTGTTTCGCTTCACTATTGGCGTAAGTCTTGCAAAGTATTATTCGGACAGCATCAGCGACAATGTAAAAAGAACTTTTGAACAAAAATTGCATAGAGGAGAAAATATCGGCAAGGCTCGCTATGGATATAAAAATATCACACTTGAGAATAAAACGAAAACGCTTATTCTTGATGAATTTCAATCTCAAATCGTCATAAAGATATATGATTGGTATGCCAGTGGTGCATATTCGATGCGTCTGATTAAGGAAAAATTAAAAGAAGATTATGACATTAAACTGGCAAATACGAAGATGGAAGCGATCCTAAAAGATACTTTTTACTACGGTATGCAAAAAGTTAAAAGAAAACTATATCCTCATAAATATGATACACTGATTTCAAAAGAACTTTTTGATAAAGTACAAGATATGAAATTCAATCGTTGGAAAGCAAAAGGCAAATTTAAGTATAAAGGAAAGCCATATCTTTATCGAGGTTTAATCAGATGCGCTCAATGTGGTTATGCAATCACTCCTGAAACTCATAAAAATCACGCCTACTATCACTGCACCCAATATGGAGGCAAACACAATGCTGTGTGGGTCAGAGAAGAAAAGATAACGGAACAGCTCGGAACATTCTTTAAGTCCATCCAAATTCCTATAGAGGCAGTAGAAGAAATAGTCCAAACGCTCAAAAGTGTTCATCAGGGCAAAAGCGAACTTCGTGAAGCTTTTCTCAAAAAATTATTTACTGATAAAGAACGATACCAAAAACAACTGGATAATTTATACCTCGATAAACTGAGTGGGAGTATTACTGAAGAAAAATATAACCAATTTTATGCAAGAATCAGAGAGCAACTTTCAAGAGTTGACGCAAGCATAATTCAACAACAAAAAACAGAAGATGAATACCACATAACGGCAAATTATCTGTTAGACTTGGCTAATCGTGCCTACGAGTTATTTGTTGGTTCTGAGGTCGAGGAGAGAAGACAACTTTTGACCTTTGTACTTCAGAACCTCAGGTTAGACAACGGATTACTTCGCTATGACTTGCTAAACCCCTTTGATACGCTTGCAAATTTTACGGATCATCCTGTTATGGGTGGCTGACGGGAATCGAACCCGCGACATTCAGGTCCACAACCTGATGTTCTACCTCTGAACTACAGCCACCATATACATTAATCCTACACTCTAAATAATAACGTTACTATTATACCAATTTTGAAGCTAAGATGAAAGTTTTCATTGATTACTGCTTATCTTTGTGAACATAGGCTAAATGTTTTTCGCGTTCATCTTTAAAACCTTTTACATCAAGTCCAATTCGTTTGATCATCGCGGTGGCGTACTTGGCGCCTAAATAATGCGGCATGACGACGTATGTTGCTCCCAGCTCATATAACATCTTGGCTTCATCTGTTTCCCTTGCGCGAACAATAATGATAGCATGATCACTAACTTCTTTAATTTTTTGAATCAATAGCGAGTTAATTTTGACATCGGGTATTGTTGAGACGCAGAGTTTTATTTTGTTTAACTGCAGTTCATCCAAAAGCTCCACGTCTTCAACATCTCCATATTCATATGGCATCCTTGCTTCTTCCAGCTCTTCAATCAACTCTGGGTTATAATCGACTACAAGATATGTTTTATCAAGTTTTTTGAACGCTTCAACAAAATCACGTCCTACTCTATCATAGCCAAAAAGGATTAATTCAGGTTCAAGTTCTTTATTGGCAATAGTTTTTCGCGTATGAACAATTTCAATTTTCTTAAGTAATTTTTCAAGAAAAGGATAAATTTCATCAGAATAGAGAATAAAATAACTAGATCCAGCAATCGTAATTAACCCTGTCAAGGTAATAAGTGTTACTGTTGATTTGTCCACATGTCCAAGAGTTAACCCAAGTGTTGCCAAAATAAAAGAAAATTCACTGACTTGAGCAAGTGAGAGTCCTGTCTGGTAACTCTGTTTTGTTGAGTATCCAAGGACGTTCATAAGAAAAAAAACAATAAGCGGCTTTCCGATAAGTACAAATAAAGAAAAAATAATTGTTGCAAAAAGTAATTCTGAAACATTTGCAATGACAAGATTGCTGCCCAATAAAATGAAAAACAAAACGATAAAAAAATCCCGGAGCGGTTTGAGACGTGACGCAATACTATCTGCGTACGGTGTAACCGACAATGAAACTCCAGCAATCAGTGCGCCTACTTCTACGGAAAATCCGAGCAGATAAAACATACTTGCAAGTCCCAATCCCCATCCAATTGAAAAAAGAAATAAAAGTTCTTGTGAATGAGCAATGTAATGAATAGCATGGGAAATGATATACTTTGTAACAAGATACACGCACAATCCTGCGACAAGTAATTTCAAGGTGAGGAATAAGCCTGTTTGTATCAAAGGCAAATGCTGAGCTCCTGAAAAAGAAGAAATAAACAATAGCGCTAGAATGGCAACAAGATCCTGAATTAAAAGAAATCCAACAGATATTTTTGCATACACTTTTGACAAATCATCCATATCGGAAAGCAATTTAAGAACGATAATTGTGCTGCTGAAACTCAGCGCAATGCCTATATAAAGAGAGTGAAGCAAAGATAATCCCAATAAAAGTGCAATAAGAATGCCAAAAACTATTGTGAGTAGTATCTGTCCGAGTCCTCCGATAATTGCTACCTTTCCGACTTCTTTGATAATGTTGGGTTTGAGGTTGAGCCCTACGATAAAAAGCAAAATAGTAATGCCGATTTTTGAGAATAAATCTATATAGTCCGTGGTATGAACAACATTAAAAAAAAGTGGACCAAGCAATATGCCGGTAAATATGTAGCCGACTACAAGTGGTTGATTTAAAATTCTGATCACAATAGCCACAATTGAAGCAATAATCACAATTGAAGTAAATTCAAGGAAGAGTTCCATCTATTTATCATACAATAGATTGCATTTTGATTAAATACTTGCAACAATGAAAAGAGATTATGCTGCAGATACTTCTTGTTACTCTTGTTGTACTCTGGCTCCTTGGCTTTATTCATATAGGTTTTTTTGCTTTTCCCCTGTTCGGTGCTTTCACTCTGCAAAACCTTCTCTATCTTGTAGTCATTCTTTTTCTTATTAGTTTACTGCCAGGAATATTTAGGACTATTGTTGTAGTTCTTTTAATCCTTTGGCTCTTATCGACTTTTGGATTTTTACTCATCGGAGGCTTAACAAATATTATTCTGTTGATTCTTATCATTGTTGTTATCTTTTCATTAGTGTAAAATAACTTTTATGAAAATTAGTTTACTCCATGCACGCCAAATTCTTGATTCTCGTGGAAATCCAACAGTTGAATGTGATGCTCTTTTAGAAGACGGGACACTTGGCAGAGCTGCAGTTCCTTCGGGTGCATCTACAGGAACTCGTGAGGCAGTTGAGTTGCGTGATGGAGACAAAACAAAATACCTAGGAAAAGGAGTCTTGAAGGCGGTCGATAACGTAAATACAATAATTGCAAAGACACTTATTGGAGAACACGCTGAAAATCAAAAAGCAATTGATGAACGCATGATTGCACTTGATGGGACATCGAATAAAGAAAAACTTGGAGCAAACGCAATTCTTTCAGCGTCTCTTGCCATTGCAAAAGCGGCTGCAAATTCACAAAAATTTCCGTTTTACAAATATTTAAACACCCTTGCCAGAACTGAAGCAGTCTCAGATAGCAAAGCAGCGCTTCCGATGACGCTACCAATGCCTATGATGAATATTATTAACGGTGGAAGGCACGCAAATTTTGCAACCGATGTTCAGGAATTTATGATTGTACCAGTTGGTGCAAAAACCTTCTCCGATGCACTTCGCATGGGATCGGAAGTTTTTCATCATCTTGGGAAAGTGCTAAAAGAGAAAGGATATCCCACAACTGTTGGCGATGAAGGTGGATATGCACCGCAAGTACAAAAAGGTAATGCGGAGGCACTGGATCTGATTATCCAAGCGATTATGAATGCAGGGTATGATCCGGGGGATGACATCGCATTGGCGCTTGATGTTGCAGCAACTGAGCTAATCAAAGATAACCGCTATGTTTTAAAAGCAGAAGGAGAGTCCTTTTCAAATAGTCAAATGGTGGATTGGATTGCACAATTGGTAGAAAACTATCCTATTGTTTCGGTTGAGGATGGATTGGGAGAAGATGATTGGGATGGATGGAAATATCTAACAAAAATTCTGGGTGAAAAAATTCAATTGGTTGGTGATGATAATTTGGTTACCAATCCTATTTATCTTAAGAAAGCAATTGATGATCAGGCTGGAAATGCGGTTTTGATTAAATTAAATCAAATCGGGACACTGACTGAAACAATAGAGACAATCATGATGGCAAAAAAAGCTAAATGGAATACGGTTACTTCTCATCGCTCTGGAGAGACAGAAGACACAACAATTGCCCATCTTGCAGTTGGATTGTCAGCTGGACAAATCAAAACAGGCTCTCTTTCCCGAACAGACAGAGTAGCAAAATATAATGAATTATTGCGGATTGAAGAAGAATTAGGCAATACGGCAGTTCTTTCATCTTTAAACCTCAAAAAATAAATTTCTTATTGATTAGTTTTACTTATAAGCTCTATAATACATTCTTCTATGGTAGCACTCGAACAAAAACCCGGTCGATTAACCGGTTTGAGAAAATTTTTTACACCATCACCAGAAAATAAACCTCAACTCACGATTCCAACTTCTGCAGAAGTTTTTACTGGACTTACTTTACCCGAAAGCATGGGAAACTTTGTGAAGGATGTCAGCACAAAAATGATTGAATTGGTTGTATCACCTCGTACTAATTCTCAAAGACAATTCATTGGCTTGCCTATTACGAGAGAGCTAAGAAGTTCTGTTGTGAGAACAGAAAAAGAATTAGCAAAGGGTTTGATGTCAATTAGTGATAGTTCACCAAGTGATAGTTTCTTTATTGCAGAAAGGCGAGTACAATGTACAGCAATAGATGCTTTTATACCCCCTACTTTACAACATAATTTCAATAGATTGATGTATACAAATCCTTTGCTGCGCGATGACAAAATTGCTTATATTGCAGATGGCATTGACACTCTTCGGATTACTTATATAAGTCAGGATGGGACTCGTAGACGATTTTTAACTTCTCAGTTAGGTAGTAAAAATTGGCATATTTTAGATTTGACCGATGCCGATAGTTCACCTACCGTGAGCTTCTTATTTGGAACGTATAATGGAGATCCTGAAATAGATTCTTTACTTGAAAACAGCCATTTTTCATTTATAAGAAATACAACGAATGCCATTCTTAACGGGTTTACTGTAGGGGTGGATCATTTACCCCAAACTGCGGCGTAATTTTGCCGCGCGGACAATCAAATCTGTGAGATTTTCTTTTTTCTCCAGGCCTTCAACAATTCTGCTTGTGAGGATCTGGTGCTCTTTTTCTTCAAATGTCTGAGGTTCAAATTTTTCTCCAAAATATTTTTCAAGTATAGTAACATCTTCAGCAACAAATGTGAGTTCTGGATATTGTTTAGTTAACTTTTTAAGATTTTCTTTATTGAGATATCTTCCTGCGGCAAGAATGTTTGTTTTAAAATTAAGATAATATTTTTCCAAAACAGCCTGCTCTTTTTTCTTTGCTTTTTTCAATCCTCGTCCTGTGCCAATTAATTCAGGTGGAATGCCGACTGAATAAAGAGCAGCAGTAAAGCCAATGGCACGAGGCAAAGTTACTTTTCCAACGCCTCGAGAATATCCAAAAAGTCCGATATGCTGAACACGTTCTCGGCGTTTTGGCAGCATGCCGGCGATTACATTGATAAGTGGAGCAATCTCTTCAATAACCGTGCGATATGCTTTTTCAAAACCAGGGATAAGAACGATAAGAATTTTTTCTTCTTGTGGGGAAATTGATTGTGCTTCTCCTTTCGGGAGTAATGTATTTAACTGTTGAATTCCTTTTTTGACGGTTTCTTTATCAAAGTCATACCGGAAACCGCTTTGAATAAGAGCTGTACGCATTCCCCTGTATTCTTTAACAAAACTCGCAACATCATCAGGACGCAAACCACCACGGAAAGGCAGCATTGCTGTGCCGATAATTGGATAAAGTTTTATACCAAGTTTTTTTGATAGTTTTTTATATCGTGAAAGTGCTATCTTAATTGCCAAAACAGTCGGCACCATCCCAGAATTCAATGCGGGATCTGATCGTGCTGTGTAAGGCCTGAGATATTCTGGTGTTTTCTTAAAATTTTTTTTATAGAGCTGAAGATATTTTTCCAAAATTTCATCGGAATGAATAATCGTATCAACTTGTTCAAATAAAGGGATAACTTCAAGATCTTCGATTGCTGCTCCGTCAAAACGGAGAAGTTCGTGTTTTATGTCGCTAATTTCTTTAAATGCCTCTTGAATTGCGAGCATTTCTTCTGCCGTCTCAGTCATAGGAAGAATAACTTCAAAAAGCGGTGGTGTATGAAGCCCTACTTTTTTTGCCAATCCCGCTGAACTGAGCAAGTTAATAAATGCCCGTGCGAGACGAAATTCAGTTTCAGCTTTTGGATTTGGCAGACGGAAAGTAAGAAATTTATCTTTTCCAAGCGGGTGATCTTTAAAATACTGATAATAATTACTCAACATCCGTTCCATAACAGATTCATCAACTAATTTGCCTTCCCAATCCCATTTATATTCATCAATTCCCAAATCCGAATATGCCAGATACGTCTCTTCATACTCATGTTGAACAGTGATAAACGGATTATCATGCCAATACGGAGCATTGGCGTGATCTGGATGCTGTGATGCCATGGTGGCGGGTATTTTGCGTTTCATATTATTTTTCTGCTTCTACAAATCGTTTTATTCGTATCATTGCTTCTTGCAAGTCTTCATCAGATGCCGCATAAGTCATCCTGAAATAGCCCGGATAAAAAAACCCTTCTCCCGGAACAACGGCAACTTTTTCTTTTTCCAAAAGAGCCTCAGCCCATGCGCTTGATGTTGGATATTTTTTACCCAACAATTTTTCAACGGAAACAAAAAAGTAAAATGCTCCTTCAGGTTCGGCAAAAGAAAATCCTTTAATCTTTCTCAATTCCCTAAGACAAAACGCTCTCCTTTTTGCAAAAGCTTTTTTCATAGTTTCTACAGATGTTTGATCGCCAGTTAATGCTTCAACTGCTGCAATTTGTGAAATATTTGGCACGTGAGTAAGCATTTGGCTCTGCAAAGACTTCATCTTTGCGATAATTTCTTTTGGTCCGGCTGCAAACCCAACTCTCCATCCAGTCATGGCATATGATTTGGAAACGCCATTAACTACCAAGGTTTGTTGTTTTACTTTTTCATTTATTGATGCGATAGAAACATGCTTTTGTGCATATACAAGTTTTTCGTAAATTTCATCCGAGATAACAAAAAAATTATTCTTAATTGCAAGATCTGCAATCTTTTTCATTTCTTCGGGATCTATCATTGCGCCTGTTGGATTTGAAGGACTGTTGATAAGAAGGATTTTTGTTTTCGGCGTCAAAACTTTTTTAATATCAGCTGCAGTAAGGTGAAATGGAGATTTGAGCTTGATGAGAACAGGTTTGCCGTCTGCTAATTTTACTTGTTCGACAAACGTATTCCAAGCAGGCAGCGGAATTATTACTTCATCTCCCTTGTCACACAATACTTGAAAAGCACTATAAAGAAGTTGTTTCCCACCTACACCAACGATAATATCTGAGATGTCATAGGAAAGTTTATTGTCACGTTTAAATTTTTCAACTATTGCAAAACGTAGCTCTTCTATTCCTTCAGGTTGAGTATAAAATGATATTTCCTTGTCTACGGCAAGACGTGCCGCTTTCCTAATATTTCCCGGTGTTTTGAAATTCGGTTCTCCGACACTCAAATTAATAACAGGAACACCTTGCCGTTTAAAAGCTTTTGCTTTAACATCCACAGCAATTGTCGGTGATGGTGAAAGTTTTTGTACACGTTTTGAGAACATACCGATGAAGTATAGTATAAAAATAAGTGAGTTACAATATTTTATTAACTAACCGTGTTTTCTTTTAAGAAGAAGTAATAAAAACGCGCCTAAAAAACAGAGCATGTTTGTAACATAAATAAATGGATCAAGCTTTAGAATGCCATATGATGTCCAAAAAACTGCGTTGAGCAGTCCAATATAAATAGATGTCCAGGCAATTTGCTTTGTCTTTTTTGTTCGGTGAGATGCCCATACTTGAGGTAAAAAAGACATGCTGCTGTTATAGAGCCGCATAAACCAAGTAAAGAAGCCAAACTCGCAGGTTGCATAATATTAAGAATACTTTATTCTCAACTATTTTTGCAAGTATTGCAATTTTCCTTATTGTTATTTCTTGGGAAGAGATTTACAATAAGGTTGTTAAATCAAGATGAAACGCTTGCTGTACTTTTCTCCTTTACTGTTATCTTTTTCTCTTTTGCTTATGGGGTTTCCCAAAATACTTTACGCGCAAACAATGAACGCTTCCTTATCTGCAACAACAACTCCTTTACCCGCGCTTCCTACATTATTTCCAACCACTACTCCGACACCTTCTTCCTCGACCGTATTTCCTCTTTTGCAACAGATTAATGAATTAGCTACCCCGTCTGTCTCAAGTTCTTCTGCTGCAAGTGTGTCAGCAGAGATAACTCCTATAGCATCGAGTTCTGCGCAAGATTATTGTCTCAATGTGCCTATCATTATGTATCATCATGTAGAACCGCTTAATATTGCAACTCAGTTAGGACATGCACAGTTAACAGAAGATAACAATTATTTTGAAGAACATATTAAATATCTCGTAGACCACCACTATCATTTACTTTCACTTGAGGATTTGGTACATGCAATTCTAACGCGTAGTTCTGTTCCCCCAAAAAGTGCTGTAATTACTGTTGATGATGGATACATCGATGCTTATACATACGCATTTCTTGTAGCAAAAAAATATCACGCTATTGTAAATTTTATGGTGCCGACTGGTTTGGTCGGTCAGCCTGATTATCTGTTGTGGGATCATCTCAAAGAAATGGCAGCGAGCCCATATGCTCGAATCTATAACCATACAATGTCACATGCGGCACTTGGGCTTATTGATCAAGATCAAATTATCAAAGAAGTAACCACAGCAAATCAGGATCTCAAAAATAACCTTGGGATAGATAGTGATATTGTAATATATCCATACGGCTCATATAATGATTTGGCAATTCAAACAGTAAAGCAGCTCGGAATGATTGCCGCACTTTCAACCGATCCAGGTACAAATGACTGTCTATCCAACATCTACAAACTCCCCCGCGTCCGTGTCGGCAACGAGCCGATTGAGG